>Ga0209200_1000173_pt1 | contig 73727 bp, 65 predicted proteins | sample AD_UKC033_MetaG_FD_184406 | JGI IMG/M metagenome (GOLD analysis project Ga0209200, IMG submission 184406) | Active sludge microbial communities of municipal wastewater-treating anaerobic digesters from USA - AD_UKC033_MetaG (SPAdes) (version 2) | ecosystem: Engineered > Bioreactor > Anaerobic >...
GCAAATCCATGTGGGCTTATAAATATGTGCCCGCAACCTCTCTTTGCGCCTCCGCTACGCTCCGGCGCAAAGATCTTCTCTCCCTCATACTCATGGCCATATCCACCCATGAAAAAGAACATACCAGATCTCAGAGGACTCAGAGTATAAAAGAGAAGGTGAAAGAAAAACCTTCTTCTGGGGCTGACGAAGAATCAATTTCGAAGCAAAGACCTGAGATCTTACGGTTCTTGAGCAAAAGAAGATCTTTCGAAGCTTTACGCCCTCGCTCTATGCTCTTCGCGACCTCTGCGGTCAGATCGGTTTTTCGGTAGCACCTTTACGTGCAATCGACGCACCAACCCTCTTCTCCGCCGTCGCAGGTTCCGTCGCCGCAGCACGGCGAGCAGTCGGCGCAGCCCCCGCATGATTCTTCGGGGTCGCATATTCCGTCGCCGCAGTAGGGGCCGCAGTCCGAGCAGTTCCCCTCTTCGCCGGGGTCGCAGTTGCCGTCGCCGCAGTAGGGGTCAGGCGGGCAGTCGGCGCACCATCCCTCTTCGCCGGGATCGCATATGCCGTCGCCGCAATAGGGCGTGGGCGGGCAGTCCGCGCACCAGCCTTCTTCGTCCGCGTCGCAGACGGCGTCGCCGCAGCACGGCGAGCAGTCGGCGCAACTCCCGCATTCCTCGCCGGGGTCGCAGATGCCGTCGCCGCAGAAGGGGCCGCAATCGGAGCAGTTCCCTACCTCGCTCGGACTGCATATCCCGTCTCCGCATACGGGCGGACAGTCGGGGCACCAGGCGCCTTCGTTTCCGTCGCAGTAGCCGTCTCCGCAATAAGACGAACCGCAGCTGCTTCCCGGGTCGAGATCCCTCGCGCCGGCCGTGGCGCTGCCGGACGGGCCCTCGCCGAATGAGTTATAGCCCGTAACTATGTACCAGAAAAACCTGCCTTCAACGGTCGAAGGATCGTCTTCCGAGAGGTTGACGCCGGTGGTCGTCCCGGTGTACCTGGCGCAGGAGTCGGAATTGCCGTTGAGAAGGTTCTGCAGTTCGGCCAGGGTTCCCCTGTAGAGGGTGTAACCGGAGGCCAGCAAGGCGGTCGGCCAATTCTGGGTCGTCTTGTCCTCCGACCAGGTCTGGGCTTCCTCCTGCGTGGCTCCGGCGGCCACTTCCGGCGGGGGCTCCGCCGGGGCGCAAAACGACGGGACCGCAGATATCAGGACGCATACGAGCGCGAAAAACAGTATATTCTTCTTCATCGGACCCTCCCTCGGAAGATTCATACTACCATGAATATTCGGAAGAAAAGTATTTGATACCCGGAACATCCGCGGATCGAACCATTCAACGGAATTCCCGGAAGTCCGGTCTGCTAATTTCTCTTCCTCTCCTCATCCAGGTTCCCTCTGGCTTCGGGGGCGAACTCGAATAGCTTGGAGAGCTTTTCGCACGGGTAATCGCCGCAGCGGCCGCAGTTATCGACCTTCTTTTCGAGTCCGCATTTTCTCATTTCGCACTCGGCGCAGTGTGCGAGGTGGATGTCGCCCGGGGATAGACAGCCCATGCAGTTGATGTCCCCGGGCTTTATCTCGTGGCCGTACATCTTCGACCAGGTCTCGGCCGTCTTCCTTCTCTCGTCGTCGCTGTCATGCAATGTGGCGAGGTAGGCGGGGCAGGTCGCGCAGTCGAGCCCGCACATCGAGATCATCTTATCCATGGTTCCCTCCTTCTCGAAGCTCATGATTTTATCATGGGAGCTGAAGGCTGACGATAGAGCTGAAGATCGGAAGTGCTGAAGCAGCGAGCTTGGAAGGAAGGATCGTCTATAGGGGCGAACGGCGGTTCGCCCGAATAAAACCTCCGCGCTCTCCCTCTCCCCCTTTGCAAAGGGGGAACAAGGGGGATTTTCCACAATTCTCACTTTTCATTTTTCAATTCAACCTGAACCTCTTGCCCTGTTTTTTTCATCCCTGTTGATATTGTTAGGTTTTTTCGCTTTTACTTTTTCAAATTTCAACGCAGACGAAGCGTGCAGGACTTCGGCGAAAGCGTGGAAAGAATCACTTCAGGAAGAGGACTCCGGATCTACTCCTGTTCGACATGCGCCCTGGCAGCCAGCTTCTTCAGGTGCTGGAGCGCGTAGAGCATAAGGTCGTGGTTCTCCTCTTCGGTAACGAAGAAGACCGGGCCTTCATACCCGCCTACGCCGAAGCCGTACTTGTGCTTTTGAACGTCGTCCAAAATGAAATTCCTGTGGATAATGTTGACGCTTGTTATCGTCATGTTCGCCTCGTTGCCGTTCTCGGCCACGATCCATAAGCCGTTGTCCCTCTCTTCGAGAGAGCAATCAGTTTCCGAGAGGTCGTTCATATAATTGAGAGCCTGATCCGCGTCCATCCCGGAGATGAGGGCTTTTTCCGCTGCGAGCGGATCATTTGAAGTCTTTGCGGCAGGGCGTTTTTGGGGAGTAAAGGATTTTTTCAGAGTTGAAGCGTCCTCTCCTCCGCCGCAGCTTAGGACTGAAAACAGCAGGGCGAAACAGAAGGGTAAAAGCAAAGAGGTTCTTGTCGGATTCCTTGAAATGAACATCCTTCTCTCCTTTTAACGGGCGGGCCGTTTCAGTCGCTCCTGCCGTAGAACCTCTTGATTTCAGGCTTGATCCAGAATATGAGGAGAGGCACGGCGGCGGCGATCGTCGGGCAGCCTCCGAAGCCTATGCAGATAAGGATAAGATGGAACACCCACGATCCGGGGGAGGGTTTAAAGGCGAAGACCAGGCTGTACGCGAGAGCTAACACGAAACCCAGCGCGATGTAAACGGCTCCTATGATCGTTAGCGGAATGCCGTCGCCTGATTGGGGCGCAAAAACAACAAGGAGGACGCCGGCAACGAGGACGGCGAAATAGAGTAAGGCCATGAAACCCGCGTAGACCTTGAACCAGAAGACGACCTTCGGCGGTCCCGACGCTTCTCTTTCGGGAAGGGTGCGATCACCGTTCATCTCGAGGCCTCCTTTCCATGGTCAGCTCCAGGAATAAGGATAGAATAGAGAGGGGGCGGGCTGCAAGAAAGAATGAAAGGGAACCGGGCGCGACCCCGGCCTTCCGTCCCTCACGAAAAACCCTGTGAAACTTTTGTTTCGCGTTATAATTGTCTTTCTCGGGAGGAGCGGATGAATATCGAGATCTCTGAAGAGCAGTTCGAAAGGCTTTTGAAGCTGGTCTACCTGGGCAACGTTATGATCAACGATACGAGGAAGGAGACAAAAGAAGATCCCAGGCTGAAGGAATACGACGAGATAGAGGAGACGTTCCTGAGGCTCGCCCACGAGAAGGGCGACACGGACCTGGTCAAGTTCGACATAAAAACGGGGAAATTCTACCCTTCTACGGCGCTCATGGAGGACGAGGAGGTCATCGCCTACATGGACAGGTACATAGACGACATCTTCTGGGAGGAGCTTGCAGCCCGGCTTGCCGAAAGGGACGTGTGGGAGGAGATCGGCGAGGAAGTAATGTCGGGAATCGAGGACAAGGAGAAATCCAGGCTCTACTCTGAAGCAGAATCGAAGTATTACCGCGAATTCGAAGAAAGCGGGGTGGACAACCTGCGCATCTTCCCGGCCCTGGTGCCGGATGGAAAGATACATTGACGGGAGGGAACATGGATAAAAGACGACTTTTGCTCATCAGCAGTTCCGGGGTTCACGGACGGGGCTACCTCGACCACGCGATGCCGGAGATCCTGCCCTTTATCGCAGGGATTAGAGAGGTGCTCTTCATTCCTTACGCGAAGAAGGACAGGGACGCCTACGCCGAAAAGATACGGGAACACATGGGCAGGGAAGGGATCAAGGTCAGGTCCGTCCATGAATTCTCCGATCCCGTGAAGGCGGTGATTGACGCCGAGTCGGTCTTCACCGGCGGAGGGAATACGTTTCTCCTGGTGACGGAGCTTTACAGGCAGAAACTGATGGAGCCAATCAGGGAAAAGGCTCTCCGGGGAATGCCTTATTTCGGGGCGAGCGCGGGTTCGAACATCGCGGGGCTCACGATGAAGACCACGAACGACATGCCGATCGTCTATCCGCCTTCGTTCGATACCCTGGGGCTGGTGCCTTTCACGATAAACCCGCACTACACCGATCCCCTGCCGGAAGGCCTGCAGGCAGGCGAGACCCGCGCCGAGAGGCTGAAGGAGTTCCACGAATGGAACGACAACCCGGTCGTAGCCCTGAGGCAGGAGGCGATGCTCCTCATGGAGAACGGTTCGATCCTGATAAAGGGCGGACAGGGGGTCAAGATATTCCGCAAGGGCGAAGAACCCGAAGACCTCGTTCCGGGAGAAAAGCTGGACCACCTGCTTTAAACTTTTTCATTGTTTTGGCTGTATAGCCATTTTGCGTGTCGCGTCCGGTGTGTGCCATTACGGCAGCACTACGGCCGTTTTTAAAGGAGTCGATAAATGAACTTTCGCCATGCTGTACTTCTCTTCACGCTTGTCGCCGTTTTGTCCTCTACGGGTTGTTCGAAAGGGCCGGTCGTAGTGACGGTAGATGTTGACCGGGTCGCGGGAGAGTCGAAGGACGCCCAGATGATAATTGCCGAGGTCGAATCGTTCTCCAAATCGGCCGAGGAGCAGATAAACCGCGCCGCGGGCCAGATCCAGACGCTTTCGGCGGATCCCCGGAGCAACCCCGAGCAGCTAAACATGATGAAGATGCAGTTCAACGAAATGGTAAAGCAGGCGGAACAGGAGGTCATGAAAAGGCGCGACATGGCGGAGGAAGAGGTCCACATGAAGCTGGAGAAAGCCCTTGATTCCCTCGCGAAAGAGAACGATTGGGACATCGTGATCCGCAAGGGCCCCCAGTCGGCGCTCTGGGCCGGCGAAGCCCTAGACCGCACGAAGATGGTGATCGAGAGGATGGACGGGATCTCGAAGAAGGAGACGAAGAGCGGCTCCTGAAGATTAACCGGAATTGTGAGCAACTCTCCTAGGTTGGCGCGCGGCTTTCATAAATTTATATCCGCGTGGTAGAATGTGTCCGTTCCCGGGGGGGAACGAATTTTGTCTTCGTTAAGGGATTCGAGAGAACGCGTCATTCCGGGAGGGACGGTCACGCGATGAAATACGAGATATCATATTCCGAGGAAAAGAAGGTCGTGATCGGAAAAGTCGACGGCTACTTCGATCTTTCAGTCGTCAGCGAGATCGCGGGAAAGCTGGCGAAGCTTAACGCCGAGACCAACTGCGACAAGGTCCTGACGGACCTGAGGAACGCCGAGATAACGAATTCGACCATGGAAATATGCAGGATGCCGAAAGCGATAAGCGAGGCGGGTCTTCCCAGAATGTGCATGATCGCGCTTCTCATCAGGGAGGTGAAGCCCGATTACCGGTTTCTCGAGACGGTTTCGATGAACCACGGCCAGCAGGTCGAGCTCTTCAACGACATGGGCGCTGCGATAGCCTGGCTTAACAGCGACTCGGTCCAGGAATAAGCGGTCGACGCCTTGGTATAAGCGGCGCCTCCTCGCTCATTTTTCAAAAACCATGTTTTTCCTCAACATCCCTAGGTTCAGCCTGCGGGCCCCGATGTGCTAAAATGGCATCTAAAACAAGTATGAACGGGGGGTCGAAAAATGAAAAAGACCGGAATCGATTTACGAGTCGTTTTGGCGGCGACGGTTGTCTTATTGTCGGCTTGCGGCTGCCTGGCCCAGGATCTTTTCGCGGACACCTACGGCGGAACAGGTTATGAATACGCCTATTCTTTCGTTCAGACATCGGACGGCGGTTACATATTCTGCGGGCCTTCCGATTCCTCGAGCGCCGGCCTTCTCGATTTCTGGATAGTCAAGCTCGACGCCTCGGGCAGCGTCTCCTGGCAGAAGACCTACGGGTACACCGCCGACGAGGTCCCCAATTCGATAAGGGAGACCGCCGACGGCGGATATATCGTGGCGGGAAGGACCGTCTCCTTCGACCAGGCGTCACAGATGGACGCGTGGGTGTTGAAGCTGGACGGGAGCGGGAACAGGGTCTGGCAGAAGACCTTCGGAAAATACGGAGGGTACGACGCTGCCTACTGCGCCGTCCAGAACGGTGAAGGCGGTTATTACGTGGCCGGCTGGACCAATTCGTACGGCGCGGGCAACTTCGACTACTGGGTGCTTAAGCTTGATCCGGACGGCGCGCTGCTCTGGGAGAAGGCGATAGGCGGGACCTCTGCCGACACTCCCTATTCCTGTTGTCTCAGCGGTGACGGCGGCGTCGTTGTTGCTGGCGGCGGGATGGTGGGCGCGGGCGGTTACGATTTCTGGTTCGTTAAGTTCGATTCCTCGGGAAGCGTCGTCTGGCAGAAAGCCTACGGCGGCACTTCCAACGACCTCGCCATGTGCGTGTCCCAGGCCGCGGACGGAGGCTTCATAGCCGCGGGGAGGACCGAATCGTACGGCGCGGGAGGAGTGGATTTCTGGGTTATGAAGCTGGATTCCTCGGGCGGACTGGAATGGCAGAGGACCTACGGGGGAGGCTCGACCGACTGGGCTTTCGCAGTGACCCAGGTCGCGGGCGGAGGCTACGTCGTGGCGGGACGGACCGATTCGTTCGGGACCGGCACTGACGCGTGGATCCTGAAACTGAACTCGACGGGCGGCTTGGAGTGGCAGAGGAATTATGGCGGGGCCGGTTTCGAATACGCTTACTCGGCAAGCGAAGCCGGGGACGGGAGTTATCTTATCGGAGGCGTTATCGGGTCTTTCGGGCAGGGGAGCTACGACGCGATGATCCTCAAGATACATCCGACCTGCTTCACGGGAGGGTCGTGTCCGTATTTCTCGGCGACTTCTGTCTCTCCGGGGACGCCTTCCCCAACCAGCAACACTACGACAAAAACGACAAAGAACTCGACATGTTCGTCAAACACTTCAGCGCCTGCATCGACAGCGTGGACTCCCGTCAGGGCTATCCAGTGCGCGTATCCTTTACCCGCGGGCAGCGACGAAATAACTATTACCATGACCCTTTCAGGAGACGATCCGGTGCTGTCCTGGACCGCGCCCGAAGGAGCCTGTTCGGTGACCGGCTACGGAATTTACAGGGGGACGCTTCCCTTTTCTTCTTATGATCATGAGTCCATAAACTGTTCCGTGACGGATCTGACTTATACCGATTCATTCTCGGGAGCGGCGCAGTATTACCTTGTCGTTCCCAACAATCTCTACCTCGAAGGATCCTACGGTTATCATTTCGACGGGACCGGAATTGCTGAGAGGCCCGCCGCCGCATCGCCGTGCCGGCCGCAATGCCTTCTGCCGTGCCCGTAATCACATTCAGCTTCTTAAAAAAAGGCGGCGGAGGTTGTTGGCCTCCGCCGCTCGTTCGTCAGCCCTTGTGAGGACTATGACTGTGAGAGTCTAAGGGCAGGCAGGGTTGTCTGTTATGTCTGCATCGATGCAGATGGACCTCTCGCGGAGAGGAGGGGTCATGAATGATCCCGAAGCCTTGTTCGTGGTCATGTTTATCTTCATGTTCATTCCGCTGGGAGTGGGGCTCTGGAAATAGTAACAGTTGTAGGCGAAGGTGACATTTGAGCGGCCCACGTACGTTCCCGCGCCGAATCCCGTCAGGGCGGTCCATGCGTAGTAGCCTGTGTCGGTGTTGAGGCAGGCGCTCGCGCGGCCCGCGTCGTCAACGACCGACATGTTCCATCCGTAAGAGAAGTCCATCGTGTATGTTATCGTCCCGGTGCAAGCCGTGGAATCGGTGGCTGTAATTGTGAATGTGTATGTGCCTCCGGTTGTCGGAGTTCCCGAGATCACTCCTGTTGTCGGGTTGAGGGTCAAGCCCGCGGGGAGGACTCCCGAGGTGACCTCGAAGGTGTATGGCGCCGTCCCGCCCGAAGCCGTGAGGGTCTGACTGTATGCGACGCCGACGGTAGCGGCCGGAAGAGTCGCGGGGGCGATGGTTATTGAACAGCCGGATGCTGAACATGGTAAATATATCTCGGCCGCTGCCAGATATGTTCCGTTCCACCCTGCGCCGGCGAAGAGCCTTCCGTTCGCGTCGTCGGTGGCGGAGGCGAAGGTGCGGCGGCCCGTTATTAGTTCCGGACCCGCTGTCCAGGTTCCTGCTGGCCCGAGGGTTGTGTCGTAGACTTCCACGCTATTCAGGTAGGAGCCCCAACCTCCGCCTCCCACCCAGAGGTCGGTCCCGTTGCGCCAGGCCTTGGCGCCGCCCCTGCCCGTTGTCAGGGCGGGGTAGGTCGTCCAGGTGTCCGCCGTGGGATCGTATGCATAGACGGCGGTTGGATCCGCAATGCTCGCGTCCCTCATACCCATAACATAGATAAGGCCGTTGACGGCGACGGCGTCCCCGTAGGCCCCCGCGGCAGGCATGGGGGTACGTACCGTCCAGCGCGAACCGGCGGGGGCGGCGGGGTCGTAGGCGTAGGTCGCGGCGCTGTAGACGACGCTAGAGTCCACGCCCCCGAAGACGAAGAGGGTCCCTCCGAGGAACTCGCAAGCCGCCCCGGACCGAGCCGCGGGCATGGGATCGGTGGCCACGGTGGACCAGGTGCCCGCGGTCGTGTCCAGAATTTGGAGGGTGTCAAGATAGGTCGCCCCCGTGTAGCCTCCAGGCACATATATGTCGGTGCCTAACTCCGCAGCGGTGAGGTTGCTCGCCGGCGAGGGCATGGTGGCGGGCAGGGTGGTCCAGAGGTTGGTGGCCGGGTCGTAGATCTGGGTGATACCGTCTTGACTCTCCCCCCCGATGACATAGAAGAGGCCGTTAACCGAGGCGCCCGCGGGGCGGGACTTGCCTGAAGCCATGTCGGGTAGGGCGGACCATACTGACCCAGCCGTGGTGGTTGCTGTATCGCTCCCCGTGTTGGCCGGGTTGGACTGGTCGGTGGCTGTCACCGTGAAGCTGTCCGTGGCTCCGTCCGCCGCCATGGGATCTATGGTGTGGGTCACGGTGATGTCGACGCTAACTGCGTCGGCGAGGGGACCCACGGTGGCGGGTCCGCTGACCGGCCAGACGTATCCCGAATAAGTGAGATCGAAGGTCGCGGTCGCGCCGGTCCGGTTTACGACGGTAACGGTGTAGGAGACCGTCTCTCCGGCGCAGCCGTGTCCGTCTGTCACTCCAACGCCGACTGCGGGAAGGGAGTACAGGATAGCCAGGCTGTTAGCGAGCGAACCGGCTGAGTTGCATGCGTAGCCGAGCCCAGTGGTTCCCGTGGAATCCTCGATGCCCGTGGTGGAGCTGGAGCCGGCCTCGGTGCCCGCGTCTTGGAATTGGAGTAGAATATTTCCGCTCCCGTAGAGGAAGGCCTCCCAGGTCCCCGCGCTCCCGGCAGCTCCCCCGTAGTGAGCGATATTGGCATACTCGATGACCGTGCAGGGTCCGCTACCCACCGGGCATGACGGGAAATACTGGTAGTAAGCATCCCCGCTGGTGTTGAGGTTCAAGTCGTCCCAGAGCAGGGCGATGAGATCGTTTGGTGTGGTCGTGCTGGGCAGGGGGCATTGGTTGGAAAGGGAGGAGCTGCCCGCCCCGAAGGAGAGGAACCCGTTCGAGCCGGCATAGAACTGGGTGTAGGGGGTGCCGTAGAAAAGGAAGGTCTGACCCAGATTGAAGGGTCCGGCATACCCGTCATCCTTGCTGGTCCAGCCACCAACGAGCGTCCCCGTCCCGGTTATATCTACCCAACTGAAGGCAGGTCCTCCCGCTTCGTTGGAGTCGGTGTAAGTGTATCCGAAAGCATCGGGCCCCCCCGTGGCTCTGGGCGAACCCCCGCCGGTAAGATTTGAAGGCGGATTCGGGTCTTTGATCTCACCGGATGGAACGACTACGTCGGAAGCGAAGCAGTCTTCAGCTTCCGGAGTACCTGAGGAAACTGTTAGCGGTATTAAAAGAACCATCATGAGTGAGCAGAAAATCATCGATAAAGCTAGTTTTAGAGAACCTTTAAACACAGCAACTCCCTCCTTTCTTGTTGGCACAAATGATCCGTCCCTTTCTCAAAAAATTGTAACGCTCACCAAGCAGGTTGTCAACAATAAAAAACGGCGGAGGTTGTTGGCCTCCGCCGCTCGTTCGTCAGCCCTTGTGAGGACTATGACTGTGAGAGTCTAAGGGCAGGCAGGGTTGTCTGTTATGTCTGCATCGATGCAGATGGACCTCTCGCGGAGAGGAGGGGTCATGAATGCCCCCGAAGCCTTGTTCGTGGTCATGTTGATCTTCATGTTCATTCCGCTGGGAGTGGGGCTCTGGAAATAGTAACAGTTGTATGCGAAGGTGACATTTGAGCGGCCCACGTACGTTCCCGCGCCGAATCCGGTGAGGGCGGTCCAGGCGTAATACCCTGTGTCTGTGTTCAGGCAGGCGCTCGCGCGGCCCGCGTCGTCGACCACCGACATGTTCCATCCGTAAGAGAAGTCCATAGTGTATGTTATCGTCCCGGTGCAGGCCGCAGAATCAGTGGCAGTAATGGTAAAGGTATATGATCCTCCCGAGGTGGGTGTTCCTGATATCACTCCTGTTGTCGGGTTGAGGGTCAAGCCCGCAGGGAGGACTCCCGAGGTGACCTCGAAGGTGTATGGCGCCGTACCGCCAGAAGCCGTAAGGGTCTGGCTGTAGGCTACGCCGACCGTCGCGGCGGGAAGAGTGGCGGGGGCGATCGTTATGGTTGGGCAGCCGCCTGTGCCGGGCGCCGATCCCAGGCCGTAGATCTGAAGGCCGTTGTTTCCGGAGGCGAGCACGGATCCGTCAGCTGTGGAAACCCGGTACCACGCGCCGGTCGTGCAGCCTATGATAAGCTCGCCCGAAGCGCCGGTCGTCAAGCCTGTACCTTGATAAAGGCATCCTGAGGCTGCGTTCGGAATGGTGGCCATCTGGACGCCTGTGGCAGGGTTCAGAGCTATGATTGTACTGTCGTTGAGCTCCCAGAGATATTGCCCGTCGTAAGCCAAGCCTTCAACAGAGCTTGCGGCGGGAATATCACGGATAAACGCGCCGGTCAGGGGATCAAGGAAATGAATCGTGTTGTTATCGTAAACCGCAAGCTCGGCGCCCACCATCTCCAAGCCCTGCAGACCGTCCAGATATGTCGAATCTGTCCAGGAGAACTGCTGGACCCCGTTAAGGTCGTAACCTATTACTTGCCTGCTGGTATAGCATCCCGAGTATATGTAGGTTCCGTCGTTGGCGAGGCCGTTGGGGTTTGTGCAGGTGGGGAAGCTGCCGAGGTCGTTCATGTTCTCGTCAAGGAAGTGAATGGCGTTGTCTCCCCAGGTGGAGGCGTAGTAGGCGGTATTCTCCGGGGCGATGCTGGGGCAGAATTCAAGGCGGGTTGTGTAAAGGCCGTAGCTGAAGGTTCCTCCTTCATAGAGGCGGCCGGAAGCTATCCACATCGTCGTTCCGTCGCCGTCTGCTTCCGCCGCGTAAAGGGTATGTGACATGTCAGGAAGATAAGCCCACTGGTCCAGGACGGCGTCATAGACGAAGGCGTAAATCGACGCAGTAGCATCGGAGCTGTAACCTCCGGCGATCAGCAGGTACCGGTCATTGATAACCGCATCGGCCGAACGGACCCAGCCGGTCGCGGGAAGAGACGCCGCGGTCGACCATGTGCTGGTGGCGGGGTTGAACACCTCGGTCGTGTTCGTGTAGGTGGATGAGCCTGTCAAGCCTCCGGTCACATATATCCTTCCGCCGATGACTCCCGAGAAGGGGTAACGGCGGTTGTAGGTCATGGCGGGAAGAGTGGAGTCCCACGTGTTAGTCGCAGGGTTATAGGCGACGATGGTGTTGGTGTAAGTGGTCGTGTATCCGCCGATGACATAGTAAATACCGTTGTAGGCGGCGCCGGAATATGCATAACGCGCCGCGGGCAGGGAAGCTCCGGTCACCCAGGCGTTCGTCGCTATGTCGTATATATATAGCGTCGATTGTGCGGAGGTCGTGTAACCTCCCGCGACATATATCTTTCCGTCGATCGCGACCGCGTCGATCCAGTACCTGGCGCCCGGCATGTCGGCTCCTGCCGACCATGTGTCGGTCGCGATGTCGTAAATGTCCAGGAAGGCGGTTGCGGCGCCGTTGTAACCGCCTATTTTATAGAGCTTTCCGTTGTAATAGACCACGGAATGGTCCCTGACGCCCCGCCCTGCGGTCACGCTGGCAACATCCGTCCAGCCGGAAGCGAGGTCCGCGGTCGTCGTCGCAGTCGCCTGAGAGGTGTCCCCGCCGCCTGAAGCCGTGACAGTGAGCACGTCCTGGTCCATGGGGTTTGAACTGCCCGGGACGGTCACGCTGACAGTGATGTTCTCCGAAGCCCCGTCGGCTATCGTGCCGGTGGCGGCCGGTCCCGTGTAAGGCCACACAGACGAATAGGAGAGGCCGAAAGCCTGTGCAGTTCCGGTCGTGTTTATCACTGAGAAGATGTAGTCGATCGTATTTCCCTCGCATGCTGATGCTTCCTGGGAGGGGGTTATGACAAGGCCCGTAGTGAAATAAAGCGTCCACTGGTTCAAAGAGCCGGTGTCTCCGCCGGCGTCGTCACATACTGAAAGGGTCCAGGTTCCGGCGGCCTGCTGAAAGTTGAAATCGGAAAGATTTCCCGTTGGGTGCCAGGTAACATAATAATAGGGTGGAGGGACATTATGATTCGTGGAATCAGGAGCGTTGGCAGAACCGTCGTCGAGAAGGACGTTGATGTTGTCCGCTCCTGCATCGGGATCCTGTATCAATTGGACCGTGGTTCCCGCAGGTGAGGTGAGAGTGGCTTCAAGGTCGCCCCTGTAAGTGTGGCTTATCCAGAGCCCCACATTGAGGTCCGCCACGAGGAAACTGTCGGGCACGGTTATAGTGGATGTGACCGCCGTCGGGCATTGAGCGTCCGGAATGGCGAGTGGCGTGGTGTTCGTGTATTCGTGTGTCACGCCAAGCAGCTGCGCGTCCGTGGAAAGTACCTGCGTAGGAGCCGCGCGCATCGGCCCGGCGCCTTTGTCTTCGCTCCATCCGGTTTTTTCTTCGCTATCGCCTTTCAGCGGATCCATCGCCGCTGAAGCCATGTTCCATTTAGAGGCCTGGTCGTTTCCGGGATTTGAGCCGATAACATTGATTGAGGTCACGCAGAAAAGCGTGATCAAAGAAACTAAACAGATGAGCCTGCAACTCGAAAAAGGTTTTTTGGTCATTCTCTTCTCCTTTTAAAAAAAGCACCCGCTTGCATTGTAGAAGTTCTCGATTAGATTTGGACTCTATCAAAAGGGATGCAGACAAGTCAAGAGATTATTCCCCATATGTGATTAATGTCACAAAAAACGGCGGAGGTTGTTGGCCTCCGCCGCTCGTTCTTAAGCCCTTGAAGGGCTATCACCCGTCATCATGGGCAGGCTGGATTATCCGTGATGTCGACGTCGATGGCGATCGACTTCTCCCTGAGAGGAGGAGTCATGAATGATCCCGAAGCCTTGTTCGTGCTCATGTTTATCTTCATGTTCATTCCGCTGGGAGTGGGGCTCTGGAAAAAGTACGAGTTGTTGGCGAAGGTTACGTTGGAGCGCCCCACGTATGTTCCCGCGCCGTAACCGGCGAGCGCGGTCCACGCGTAGTAGCCGGTGTCGGTGTTGAGGCAGGCGCTCGCGCGGCCCGCGTCGTCATATACCGACATGTTCCAGCCGTAACCGAGATCGATGGTATATGTTATCGTTCCGTTGCATGCTTCCGAATCGGTGGCTGTTATCGTGAAAGTGAATGCGCCGCTCGCCGTGGGCGTTCCTGAAATAACGCCGGTGTCAGGATTGAGCGTCAAACCTGCGGGGAGCGTTCCGGTCGTGACCTCGTAGGTGTACGGCGCCGTTCCTCCAGAAGCGGTTACCGTCTGGCTGTAGGCGACGCCGACCGTCGCGGCGGGAAGGGTTGCGGGATCGATAGTGATCGTCGGGCAGCTGGCTGAACAGTCGTAAAGCGTGAAAGGAATGCCCTGTTGTGTGAGTGAGCCTGAATCCAAAGCCTGGGACCAGGCGCTCCCGTTGTACTGGATGGCGTTCCCCGTGGTTGTCTGTCCTGTAACAGTTATGGGGGGAGCCCAGGGACCGGAGGCCAGCGTTCCACCAGTCTGCCAATCGAGCCAATAGGTGCCGGCCGGAAGCAGGATCCCCGCGCTGCAGGTGTTGGTCATGACAGGCCTCGTAGTGTCCCCCGGCGATGTCTCTGCGTCGCGGTATATGTTCGACCACTCCGTGGAAGAGAGTCTGTTTGTGGTCGTATCTCCGAATATGATGGCGCTTCCGCTGTCGTTAGGGGGGCCGTCCCATATCCTGTAATTGACGTGGTCTATCGTCGAAGTGGTCGTGGAGCCGGTCTGATAGGCGTAGAAATCGATCTCGTCCACCCGCCATCCTCCTGGATCCGTCACAGTGAAATCGTCAGCTATGCGGTAGCCTGTCGACAAGGCGTGGCCGAAACCGAGCGTATTCATTGACAGGCCGGTCTGGAGGCGGCTTACATCGGATCCTCCCGGTCCTCCGCCGGGCAATGTAACCATGGAGCCGTTGTCGTAGATTTCTGTGCAGCCTCCCGGAGGCGCCGAAGGGCACAGCCAGTTCAAGGCGTTGTTGAGAAGCAGGGGAACGTCACCGCTCCAGGATGACTGCGCGAAAAGAAGCATGTTGAGGGCGACAACGTCGTCGTTGACGGCAACGGCGTTGTGGCCGATCCCCGTCCAGAGGGCGAGCAGCGTCGCGCCGGCCCTGAGTCCGGGATTCTGCTGACCGAAATAGTCGGTTATGTATGTGACGCCTGTCATGACGGGGTGGGTGGGGTCCACGATGTTCATAGTGTCCCCGGACCAATTGTCCAGCGTCGATACCGTGAACGGGCTGTATCCGTCGGTCATGTATCTTCCCGCAAACCCCCAGCTGTCATAACTCTGGACGTACTCGGTCTCGATAACTTTGCCTCCCCCGTCGATGTAGTCCGCCAGGGCGTTCCCGATCGCAGTCTGATCCAGGCCGCCCGCGCTCCAGAGGAAGTCGTTCCCTATGATCACCACGCAGTAGGGAGCCATGTCGGCGGCGGTCGGGTTCCCGAGGCCGTTGTTCCACACGACCGGGATATATCCCGGATAGGCGTAGATCGCGTTGACTATCCCCGATATGTCCGCCCGGGGTGAAGAGGGAGTTCCCGAAGAGTTGCGCGCCGCCGGGAGTCCTGTACCGCCGGCGGTTGAATCGGGAGTGATGAGAAGAACCTGTTGTCCGCTGACAGTTCCGCAGTCAAGAGAGACTGTTCCGGTTATGGAGTGGGGAGTCCCGCCCCATCCGTCGCCGACATAGTTCCAAGGGATGCTCCATGGAGCTCCCGTGCAGTCCGGGACGGTCACGTTGCAGCAGAAGCTGTATGATCCGTTGTTCCAATCCCCGCAGCCTGTCTGCGGAGGATATCCGTTTGTCTGCCAATATACGACATTACCCGCGTTCACTCCGTAAGTGTGCCCGTAACCGCAACCCGTGCCGGCGACGTCCCCTACCGAATTCACCGTCCAGCCGTCGGGCAGGTCGAAAGATATGTGGTCAAGGTATTCGACATCCGGCGAGTTGACAGTCACGCTGAAACAGATGTCTGAAGCGACGCCATCCGGGATGGATGTCGGGACGACACCGTTGACGGTGGAAGTGCCGATGTTTTCTGGTGTGGATGCCGCGGGATCCGCGTTGTCGCGCGCCCGGTCCTGGGCGGGCCGGGAAACCGTTTCGCCGCAGACTCCCACGATCGGAGCCGCGTAAGTTGAAGCGGATAAGGCGATTGTCAGTAAAACAAGCATGAACGGAATACTCTTTGAAACCTTCTTTCGTGCCATTTTTATCCTCCCTTCACTTGCCCTTAAAAAATCGACGACATCGATTCGAATTATTGTGCTTTCCGCCAGATTTGTCAACATAACGCGATCGGCCCCAACCGAAAAAGACGCGTCGATGGATTTTTTTATCTCGTACCGGCATTTATCGGCAACTGGCATTCCCGGTATTGAGGCAAAAAAAGACCCGCGATGATCAAATGCGTGGATCAGCCCTCGAAGTGCCGAAATCGCCACAAGGATCAAGTTTTATGACTTCGGAAAGGATTGAGGAGAAGGGAGTTTTCAAGAAATTATCCGAAAAAGTGAAGATGTCGGATCTAACTGCGTACTGAAATGAAAAAGGATTATCCTTGTTGATCAGTTACCTGGCCGATCTTTGAATTACGCCGCGCGGACGGCATGGGTCTCAGCCTTGCTGCATTTTTTTCAGTTCGGACAACACTTCGGAAACATGCCCGAGGACGCGTACCTCACGCCAGGACGCGGCTATCTTTTTGTCGGGGGAGATTATGAAAGTTGATCTGACGGTACCCCAGACAACCTTGTCGAGGACGCTTGTCTGGCTGAGCGCGCTGTATGCCCTGATGACTTTCCTGTCCGGATCAGACAGGAGCGCGAAGGTAAGGCCGTATTTTTCCCTGAACCTGCTGTGGCTTTCGATGGTATCCGGGCTTATCCCTGCCACAACCGCGATCTTGTCGATCTCTTCCATGTTATCCCTGAAATCGGAAGCTTCGGCCACGCATCCTGGGGTATCGTCCTTGGGGTAGAAATAGAGGACGAGCGGTTTCTTCTCCGCAAGGAGATCGTCCAGCCTGAAAATCGTGGTTTCTCCGTTCTTGTCCAGACCCTGTAACGTGAAATCGGGAGCGAATTTAATATCGGCTGACATCTGTGCCTCCTTATTGCGTTAATCAGGTCCGAGATGATTTTATTCCTTCAGAAATTGTCGAAAGACGGAGCGCGGGGGGGTGCCGGTCGGCTCTGAATCCTGCCGGCCGATACATGCATCTCCGGGATCGGTAAGGCCCGGAAAGAACAACTTTCCCTCTTTCTTGCCGTATATGCTTTTGTGCCCCCGGCGGCGACGTCGACTGAAACCGTCCGGGCGTGACATTGCGAATAAAAAGTGTGTCTTTTGCGAAAGGAGGAGCGAATGAAAACAACAGGAATTATTACGATGTTGGTCACAGCCTTTGTCATGGCTTTCATGGCGGCGGTTCCCGTTTCGGCGGAGCTTCCCCAGCTCATACCCAGGGAGACTCTCTTCGGCAACCCCACGAAAACCTCTCCCCACATTTCGCCCTGCGGGAAGATGCTCTCCTACATAGCCCCTTCGAAGGACGGCGTTCTCAACGTCTGGCTGAAAACGATAGGCAAGGACGACGACAGGATGGTCACCAACGATACCCACAGGGGCGTCCGCATCCATTTCTGGGCGGAGGACGGCAAGCACCTGCTTTACCTGCAGGATGTGGGCGGCGACGAGAACTGGCACCTCTATTCCGTCGACATCGCTGCCGATGTCGTCAGGGACCTAACCCCTTTCCAGGGGATCCGCGCCCAAGGAATCATCGGAGACAAGAAACACCCGAACGAGATAATGGTCGGCCTCAACCTCAGGGACAGGACCCTCTTCGACCTTTACAAGATAGACCTCACGACCGGCGCGATCGTCCTTGAGACCGAGAACCCCGGCGATATCGTCGGCTGGCAGAACGACCCCGAATTCGTCATCCGCGCCGCGATCGCAAGCAACCCTCAGGATGCGAGCACGGTCCTCAGGGTCAGGGATTCGAAGGACGCTCCGTGGCGCGACCTCCTGAAGTGGCCCTTCGGCGAAGAAGGCGGCCCGCTCGATTTCACGGCCGACGGCAAGGCGCTTTACATCATCACTACGATGGGCGGGGACACGTCCAGGCTCGTGAAAGTTTGCGCCAGGACCGGCAAGGAGCTGGAGACCATCTCCGTGGATCCCAGGTGCGACCTCGGCGACGCGGTCGTCCATCCAGATACCCATGTAATCCAGGCAGTCAGCTACGAATATCTCAAGCCCGAATGGAAGGTGCTCGATCCTTCCATCAAGGCCGATTTCGAGTTGCTCGCGAAAACCCGCAGGGGCTCGTTCTCGCTCATGGACAGGGACAGAGAGGACAAGCTCTGGATCGTTGTCTACTATTCCGACGACGCCCCGGTCTCCTTCTACCTTTACGACAGGGAGACGAAAAAGAGCAGCCTGCTTTTCGTCACCCGCCCCGAACTGGAGAAATACACGCTCGCCAAGTGCGAGCCGGTCGTCATCAAGTCCCGCGACGGCCTGGACCTCGTCTCCTACCTCACCCTACCCCCCGGCCTCGAACCCAAGAACCTCCCTCTGGTGCTGAACGTGCACGGCGGTCCGTGGGCGAGGGATTCCTGGGGCTTCGATCCCGAGGCACAGTGGTTCGCCAACCGCGGATACGCAGTCCTTCAGGTCAACTTCAGGGCTTCGACCGGCTTCGGAAAGAACTTCCTCAACATCGGCAACGGCCAGTGGGGCACCGGCAAGATGCAGGACGACCTCACCGACGCGGTGAAGTGGGCGATCTCCAGGGGATACGCGGACCCGAAGAAGGTCGCGATCTACGGCGGGTCTTACGGCGGCTACGCCACTCTCGCCGGGCTGGTCTTCACTCCCGAACTGTACAAGTGCGGAGTGGACATCGTCGGCCCTTCAAACCTGAAGACGATGCTCGCCTCCTTCCCCGCCTACTGGGCGCCCATGATGAAACAGATCAAGCTGAGAGTTGGCGATGTAGAGACGGACGAAGCTTTCAACAAGAAGATCTCGCCGCTCTTCCACGCCGCCAACATAAAGGCCCCGCTGATCATCGCGCAGGGAAAGAACGACCCGAGGGTCAACATCAAGGAGTCGGACCAGATGGTCGAAGCGATGCGCGCCAGGAAGATCCCCGTCGATTACATCGTCTACACCGACGAGGGGCACGGCTTCGCGAGGCCGGCGAACAGGCTCGACTTCTACGGCAGGGTCGACGAGTTCCTCGCGAAACAGCTCGGCGGCAGGAGCGAGCAGTGGAAGGCCGTCGAAGGATCGAGCGCGGAAGTCAGGTGAAAAAGGTCTGAAGGCTGAAGCTCAGAATGTAGGGGCGGGTTCAAAACCCGCCCTTCTTTTTGATTCACAAAAATGTTGTCCTAGCAGATCCTCGGCAGCTGCAGTCCGCTCAGCTCGTCGATGGGGCGGTCGGAGCCGAACTTCGTGATCAGCGTCACCGGGGCGGAACCATTCTCCCTCTTACCTATCTCTCCGATGATTGCCGCGTCCTTCCCGCGGGGATGGGCGTTCAGGACGGAGACGGCCTTTTCGGCGTCCTCCTTCCTGAAGAACCCGACGAACCTCCCTTCGCAGGCGAGGTAGAGCGGGTCGAGGCCGAGAAGTTCGGTGACTCCCCTGACCTCGGGCGAGACGGGGATCCGCGCCTCCTCGATTCTGACGGCCATTTTCGTTCTCTTCGCGACCTCGTTAAGGAGCGTCGCGACGCCGCCCCTCGTCGGGTCGTGCATCGAGCGGGGCTTGATTCCGCTTTCGACAAGATGGTTCACGAGACCCCAAAGCGGCGCGCAGTCGGAAGAGAGTTTCTTGCCTTTCAGGTTGTGCCTTATCGCCGCTATCGTCGCCCCGTGCATGGCGATGGGGCCGGAAACGACGATCGCGTCGCCCTCTTCGATGAACCTGTCGTCGAGCTTTCTGTTTTTTTCAATTACTCCGACGCCGGAGGTGACTATGAAGATCTGGTCGCCCTTTCCCTTCGGAAGCACCTTCGTGTCGCCCGCGACGATCCTCACTCCCACCTCCTTCGCGGCGGATGACGCGCTCGTCATTATCTTTTCGAGATCGGAGGTTTTGAAACCTTCCTCGATTATGAGCGCGCTCGAAATGGCGAGAGGCTTCGCGCCGACCATGGTCAGGTCGTTTACCGTCCCCGAGATCGAAAGGGAACCGATGTCGCCGCCGGGGAAGAAGATCGGAGAGACGATGTAGGCGTCGGTCGTCAGGGCGATCTCGCCTTCAGGTACTTCGCCGAGGTTCGCGGAATCGGTGAGAGTCTGAAGGACCGAGTTGTCTATGAACGGGACTATCTTCGATTCGAGAAGCTCCCTCGTCAGCTTGCCGCCTTCGCCGTGGGCGAGGATTATCTTACTCATACTGCCTTCTTTCGTAGCGGTAGTAGGCCGCGCAGCTTCCCTCGTTCGAGACCATGCAGGCTCCGACGGGGTTCATGGGAGTGCACATCTTCCCCATGAGAGGGCATTCCTTCGGGGAGACGATGCCCTTCAGCACTTCGCCGCACTTGCATCCCGCCGGTTCCTCCGGCTTTTCGAATTCGACGGGGATGAGCCCGGCGTCGAATTCCTTCCATTCCTCTTTAAGCTTCAACCCGGATTTCGGGATCACGCCGAATCCGCGCCACTCAGTGTCCTCGGCTTCGAAGAAGCGGTTTATAAGTTCGAGTGCGACGGGGTTGCCGCCCTCTTTCACGACTCTTTTATAAAGATTGAGGTTCTCCGGCGAGGAGAACACCTTCTGGGATACAAGTTCCTTGATCGCGGCGAGGATCTCGGCGGGCTCGAACCCGGTTACGACCGCGCCCCTCTTATATTCACGGGGAAGAAAATCGTACGTCCTGGCACCGATTATCACCGAAACATTTCCCGGGCAGATGAACCCGTCGATCTTCAGCTCCGGGTCCGACGCGAGGACCTTCAGCGGTGGCGGTATCACCTTGTGGGCGCAGAGTATCTTGAAGTTATGAACATTCTTGTTCTTGGCTTCGAGCAGGGTCGCGCAGATGGAAGGTGTCGTCGTCTCGAAACCGACAGCCATGAAAACAACGCCGCTTTGCGGGTTTTCCTTCGCCAGCTTGAGTGCGTCCATGGGGGAATATACGACCGTCACCTTCGCGCCGGCGGCCATCTCCCTTTCGAGGCTGTTGCCCTGCGAGGGCACCTTTATGAGGTCGCCGAAGGTGGTTATCGTGTGGCCCTTTCTCGCGAGGGCTATAGCCTGTTCGATATAGGAGGAAGGCGTCACGCAGACGGGGCATCCGGGTCCAGAAATGAGGATGACATTGGAGGGAAGAAGCCTCCTGATGCCGAACTCGGCGACCGCCTGGGTGTGCGTGCCGCAAACCTCCATGATCTTCATGGGGGCCTTCAGCTTCGACGCGAGCTCTGTTATCTCGCCTGCTATCTTCCTGACGATCTCGGGGTTTTCGAGGATGTTCTCAATTTCCATCGGGCGGGTTCTCCGACAGGTATTCCCTGATGAGCTTCAGCGTTTCCTGCGCCTCTTCCTCATCTATCACCGCGATGGCGAAGCCGGCGTGTATGAGGAGATGGTCGCCGACCTTCGCTTCCGGGACCAGAGTGAGGCTCACCTCCCGTTCTATCCCGCTCACCTCCACGACGCCCGTGGAGTCTTCTATCGTCATCAGTTTCATCGGAACGGCCAAACACATTGGGGTCTCCTTACATCATCCTGCGAAAAAAGAAAGTTGCGGGAAAGAGGCAGGATGATGATTTAAAATATTAAATTGAAAATTGAAAATTGCAAATTTGATGTATGGCGCCCGTACGGCCGCGGGGGTAATTATTTTAGATGCAAAAATCATATAAAACTCCGTGCATCATTCTGCGTTGAAAGAAAAGAGTGAAAAAGAGGCAGGGTGATGATTTAAAAATATTAAATTGAAAAATGAAAAATGGATGTATGCCGGCCTTACGGCCGCCGAATTTTTCCTTATATATGATGGCTTTGAAAAAATGTTCAAGCCCATCGTTGCGCCTCTTCTATTTTTCTACCGGTAAAGAGCGACCTCGATGCCAGTAAAGCCTGGCCGAAAGAGACGCCCCCGTCTCCGGGAGGGATATTATAAGGCAAAAGGGGATAAAAACCTCTTTCCTTGAGTTTCTCGTGGATCTCTTTCCTGAGGATCCTGTTGATGAAACAGCCGCCCGATAGCCCAATGACGGCGTTTTCGGGGATTATCCGGGCCGCTGTCTCTACTATCTGTGAAGAGAAATTCGAGTGGAATTCCATCGCCAGCTTCGCCTTATCATCACCTGAAGAAAGCCTTTTCGCGAAAGCGTTGAAGAACATTGCTGTCGGGAAAAGGTTGTCGACTTCCATGGCCAACTCGCCCCATTTTTCAGGAGTGCCGGTGAAGGTCTCGGCGAGAGATTCGAACAGTATCGCTGCTTCTCCCTCGTGCCGGTTGACCGTGGTCAGCCCGCAGAGGGCGCCCGCCGCTTCGAAAAGCCTTCCGGCTCCCGAAGATAGCTCCCAGCCGGTAGTTGACGAAAGAGCTTCGAATTCCTCCTCGGTGAAGAGGCCGGGGAAGAACATTTCCGCCTTCAAGCCGCTTTTCCCCGCGGACAGGAGAGCGAGTGCGACGCGCCACGGCTCCCTTACCGCTTTCTCGTTCCCGATCAGGGGGAAGGTTTCGAGATGAGAAAGGCGCTCCCACCTCAGGTTCCCGTCCAGTTTCAGGATCTCGCCGCCCCAGGCGGTTCCATCAGTTCCGTACCCCGTCCCGTCAAGGATCATTCCGTAAGAGGTTTCTCCTGTGGGCGGGAACCTGCCGTGCTCTCCGAGGACGGAGGCGAGATGCGCGAGGTGGTGCTGGACCTCGAAAAGCATAAGGCCTCTTTCTTTCGCCAGCTTATCCCCGAGCCACCTGCTCGGGTAGTCGGGGTGAAGGTCAACCGCGACCGCGGCCGGCTCGGATTCGAGGAATCTTTCAAGGGATAGAAGGGATTCCTCCAGAAAATCCCTCGCCTTCGCGGTATCGAGGTCTCCTATGTGCGGCGTGAAAAAAGCCTCGTTGCCCGCTATGATGCATCCCGTGTTCTGAAGGTGAGCACCCGTCGAAAGGACTGTTCCGGGCGATTCCCAACCTGTCCCGACCGGATCGGGAACGAACCCCCGCGACCGCCTCACCGCGAACGGCCCGCTGGAGGAGCTTCGCATAACCGAATCGTCAAGCCTCCTGATGATGTCCCTGTCGTGCGTGAGGAAGAAATCAGGGATCGATGACAATCTCTCCAGGGCCTCCCTGTTTCCCATGGCGATCGGTTCGTCACTCGCGTTTCCCGATGTCATTATGAGCGCGTCGTAGGGGGCGTTCCTGAAAAGTTCGATATGAAGGGGCGTCGTGGGGAGGAAAACTCCGATGTCGATGAGGCCTGGCGCCAATACCTCCATAATATCCCGCTTTTTTTTCGGGGCGAGGATGATCGGCCCCTTCGGAGAAAGCAGGGCGTGGGTGTCCGCTTCACTCAAGGTGGCCCATTCTTTAGCGGTCGATAAGTCCTTTACCATGACGGCGAAAGGCTTCGATTCCCGATTTTTTCTTTTTCTGAGCTCGACGACCGTTTCCCTGATGTCCGCTCTTGCCGCGAGTTGGAACCCGCCGAGCCCCTTGATCGCCGCGATCTTCCCTTCCGCGAGAAGCTCTTTCGTCTTTTCAACGGCCTTACCGTTCTCACCGATCATTGCGCCGTTCCTATCCATCATGAAAAGCTTCGGCCCGCACTTCGGGCAGCAGGTAGCCTCGGCGTGGTATCTCCTGTCCGCAGGGTCTCTGTATTCCTTCAAACATTCCGGGCACATCGGGAAGCAGGCCATGCTCGTCCTCTCCCTGTCGTAGGGAAAGGAGGAGATAATTGTGTAGCGGGGGCCGCAGTTAGTGCAGTTCGTGAAGGGGTAGTTCATTCTCCTGTTCCCCGGAGAGTTCATCTCCCTCGCGCAGTCGGGACAGATGGCCGAGTCGGGGGAGGAGAGCGCCCTGGATCTCTTTCCCGCTTCCGAATCGATGATCTCAAAGGAGATACTCCCCTGGGAGGCGATCTCCGAGTGCGAGTATGACGATAGTTTTGCCAGCGGCGGAAGGGAGGCGGGGAGTTCCTTAATAAATGTTTCGGTTTTTTCGGACCGGCCTTCGATCTCAATGATGACCCCCTCGGGAGAGTTCCTGACGAAGCCGCCGAGAGAGAGGCCGGCCGCCAACCTGAAGACCGTCGGGCGGAACCCGACGCCCTGGACGGCGCCTCCGCAGACCAGTCGGAACCTCCTTTCTTTTGTCGTTTCAGCAGCTTTACCGCTCTTCACCGGGCTCCCCGACAAAAAAGCTATTATGCTCCAAAAGTCCTTACAAGGCTAGCGGAAACGCTATCCGAAGACCGGATATTTCCACAGGGGTTTTACTTGACAAGAAATCAATTTCTCACTATCCTATTCGCTCTTTAGGAGGGTCTCATGGAATATCTCCGCACAGTCAAATATGAATCGGAACTCGACAAGAAGTTTTTAAAAGAGGTCGTGAAGCACTCGGAATGCGACAAGATCCTCGAATGCATCCAGTGCGGCACGTGCTCCTCTACGTGCCCGGTATCGCTCTACATGGATTACACGCCGAGAAAGCTGATGGCGATGATCAAGGGCGGCTTCAAGGACGACGCCCTCAAGAGCAAGACGGTCTGGATCTGCTCGTCGTGCTATTCCTGCACGGTGATGTGTCCCGCGCAGATCAAGATAACAGACGTCATGTACGCTTTGAAGAGGATGGCTATCGAAAAGGGCGTCTATTCCAAGGGCATTCCGACGCCGGTCCTCGCCCAGGAGATGTCGAACATCATTTCCCGCAAGGGCAGGAACTCCGAAATGGAGGTCGTCACCAGGATGATGCTGAGGACGAACCCCTTCGGCATGCTGAAGATGGCCCCCATGGGCATGTCGCTCTTCTTCAAGGGCAGGATGGAGATCTTCGGAGAAAAGATTAAGAACCTTCCCCAGATGAGAAAGCTTCTCAAGGGGCTTAAGGAGGCAAAATGAAAACCTACGGCTACTACCCCGGCTGTTCCGTAAGGTCAAGCTCGAAGGCTTACGAAAAGTCGCTCTTCCTCGTCCTGAAATCGCTCGGCGCCCAGCTCAAGGAGATCGACGACTGGAACTGTTGCGGCGCTACGGCTTACTTCGGCACCGATAAAAAGATGGCTACGGCGATTGCAGGAAGGAACCTCTCGCTCGCCGAACAGCAGAAGATGGACGACATAGTGATCCCCTGCACCGGGTGTTATCTTACACTCAGAAAATCGCAGGACTATTTGAAAGAGCACCAGGGAGAGATCGTGCACAAGGCAATGAACGGGGCGGGCCTCAAGGGGGGCGAAAAGGTCGCTCTGAGACACCCGGTGGAAATTATCCACAAGGACATAGGGCTCGAGGCCATCGCGAAGGTCGTCAAGAGGCCGCTGAAGGGTTTGAAGGTGGCAAGCTACTACGGCTGCCAGCTCGTAAGGCCTTACGGAGACATCGACGACCCTTATCACCCTGTCATACTCGACGAGATAATGACCGCCTGCGGAGCGGAAGCGGTGGAGTATCCCTACAAGACCCGCTGCTGCGGCGGCGCTCTCACCGGGACGGTGGAGGACGTCGGACTAAGGCTGGTTTACATCCTCCTGGCCGAGATGCAAAAGAGGGGCGCGCAGGTCGTGGTTACGATGTGCCCGCTCTGCCACATGAACCTGGACGCATTCCAGAGTAAGGTCGCAAGCAGGTTCGGAGCGGAATACAAAAAATCCTTCAGGAAAGAATACAAGCCTCTTCCGATCCTCCACTTCACGCAGGTTATGGGTTGGGCGTTCGGATATAAAAGCAAAGAACTCGGGCTCGGCGACATCATGGTCGAACCGAAATCGCTCCTCGCGGCGTCGTAAGGAGGGAGGGCATTATGAGCAATTGTAGAATCGGAGTTTATGTCTGCCACTGCGGGTCGAACATCGCCGGAAAGGTGAGGGTCGACGAAGTTGCCCGGTACGCCAAGGATTACGCTCCCGACGAGGTGGTCATATCGAGGGAATACAAGTACATGTGTTCGGACCCGGGGCAGGACCTTATCAAGAAGGATATCAAGGAATTCAATCTCAACAGGATAGTCGTCGCGTCCTGTTCTCCCCTGATGCATGAAAAGACTTTCCGCAATGCGACCGCAGACGGCGGGATCAACCCCTTCTTCTTCCAGATGGCCAACATCAGGGAGCACGTCTCCTGGGTCACCGAGGACGAGAACGCGGCGACCGAAAAGGCGAAAGCCCTCCTGATCGCCGCCATCCACCGTGTCATGCACCATGAAGCGCTGGAGAAAAGGACGGTCCACATCAACCCCCAGGTCCTCATTGTCGGGGGGGGCATCGCCGGGATCACGGCGGCTCTCCAGATAGCGGATGCCGGGAACAAAGTGTTCCTGGTTGAAAAGTCCCCGTCCATCGGGGGGCACATGGCCCAGTTGGACAAGACCTTCCCCACGCTGGACTGTTCCGCGTGCATCCTCACCCCGAAGATGACCTCGGTCGGCCAGCATCCCAACATCACCCTGATGACCTATTCCGAGGTCCAGGAGGTCAACGGCTATGTCGGCAACTTCAAGGTGAAGGTCCTGCGCAAGGCCAAGTCGGTCGACCACGAGAAGTGCACCGGATGCGGGGTGTGCACCCAGAAATGCCCTATGAAGGCTCCCAACGAGTTCGAGTTGAACATGGCTCCCAGAAAGGCGATCTACACCCCCTTCCCGCAGGCCGTACCCAACAAGCCGGTCATCGACAAGACGATATGCACTTATTACAAGAACGGAAGGTGCAAGGCTTGCGAGAAGTTCTGCGGCCCCGGAGCGATCCTTTTCGACGAGCAGGACAGGATCGAGGAGATCGAGGTGGGTTCAATCATCCTGGCGACCGGATACGATCTCAAGACGGCGGAGTCCCTCCCCGAATACGGCTTCGGGCGCTATCCTAACGTCTTCACCGCTTTCGAGTTCGAAAGGCTTGTCAACTCTTCCGGCCCCACCGGCGGCAAGATCGTCACCCGCGAAGGCAAGGAGCCCAAGAGCATCGGGATCCTCCACTGCATCGGGAGCCGGGATAAGAAGTACTGCGAATATTGTTCCCGCGTCTGCTGCATGTACGCGCTCAAGTTCTCCCACCTAATAAAGGAAAAATACCACGACTGCGAGGTTTACCAGTTCTACATAGACATGCGCTGCTTCGGCAAGGGGTACGAGGAATTCTACAACAGGCTCCTGAAGGAAGGCGTCAACTTCGTGAGGGGAAAGGTCGCCGAGATAACGGACGCGGCGCTTGAACCCTCCGAAGAGGGCAAGCTTATCATGAGGGCCGAAGACACGATGATAGGAACGGTCAGAAGGATCCCGGTGGACATGGCGATACTATGCCTCGCCATGGTAGCCAAACCCGAGGCGAAGGAACTTTCACACATCTTTTCATGCAGCGTGGGCAAGGACGGCTGGTTCACGGAGAAACATCCGAAGCTCGCCCCCGTATCGACCGCCTCCGACGGGATCTTCATTGCCGGAGCATGTCAGGGACCCAAGGATATTCCGGATACAGTGGCCCAGGCGGGAGCGGCGGCCGCGGAAGTGTTGAACCTCATCCAGCGGGGAGAGGTCGAGGCCGAGGTCGTCACCGCAGACATAGAAGAGGATCTCTGCTCCGGTTGCAGGACCTGCGTGGAGCTTTGCCCCTACACGGCTATCACTTACAACGCGGAAAAGAAAAAATCCGAGATCAACGGCGCGCTTTGCAAGGGCTGCGGGACCTGCGTGGGAGCGTGTCCTTCGGGAGCCGCTTACCAGAGGAATTTCCGAGACGAACAGATATACGCCGAAATAAAAGGCATTTTGGCAGTTTAGGAGGGTTCGGGATATGAGCGATAAAGGATTTGAACCGAGAATAGTGGCCTTCCTCTGCAACTGGTGTTCCTACACCGGAGCAGATCTGGCGGGAACATCGAGGTTGAAATATCCGGCCAACGTCCGGACCATAAGAGTCATGTGCTCGGGAAGGATCGATCCCCTGTTCATAATATCCGCCCTCCAGAAGGGCGCGGACGGAGTTCTCATTGGCGGCTGTCACATTGGCGACTGCCATTACCAGAAGGGGAACTATTCGGCAAGAAGACGGGCAGCCATCACCGAGACCATGCTGGAGAGCCTCGGGATAGACCCGAGAAGGTTCCGCCTCGAATGGGTGTCCGCCTCGGAAGGGCCGAAGTACGCGGAGGTCATAACGGATTTCACCAGGCAGATAAAAGAACTTGGCCCCAATCCCCTGAAAAAAGGAGCAGCCAAATGATAAGCGAGATAAAAAAATATTGCAGGGAGTTGCTCGACAGCAAGAAAGTGGACGCCATCATAGGGGTGTCCGAGGAGGAAGGGCAGTGGATGCCGTTCCTTTTCACGGAGAGCTCTCAGCTGGACAAGCTTTTCGTGGATAAGAAGTATCCCCTGATGACCACGTCCAAGCCTATGAAAGAGAACATCCTTTCCTACATCCAGCGCAAACATCCCGGCATGAAGCTGGCCATCGTGGCAAGGGGATGCGACGAAAGGGCGATATTCGAGCTGGTAAAGAGAGGCCAGGTAAAGCTGGAGAACCTCGAGATAATCGGTTACGCCTGCGACAGGAGGCAGGCCGAGACATGCACCTGCCCGACCCCCCACCCGACGAAGAACCTGAAATTCGGGGAAAAGGCGGAAGGCGTAAAGGAGCACAAGCTGGCCGCCGAGTTCGACAAGATGAGCCTCGAGGAGAAAAGCAGGTTCTGGCATAAGCAGTTCAGCAAGTGCATAAAGTGCTACGGATGCAGGAACGCGTGCCCGGTCTGTTTCTGCAAGACCTGCCTGATGGAGGCCCATTTCTACACTCAGCCGGGAGAGCTTCCCGTCGAGTACCCGACGTTCCACTTCGTACAGCGCTACCACCACGCCGCGCAGTGCATCGAGTGCGGCGAGTGCGAGCTGGCCTGCCCGATGGACATCCCCCTGAGGCTGATGTCCCAGCCCCTCCTCAGGCAGACGAAGGAACTTTACGACTATGTCCCCGGAATGGACCCGGAGCAGGAATGCCCTCTGTTCACCATAAAACAGGAACGGGCCGAGGAGGCTTCAGATGAACTATTCTAATGTTCCCAGTATCTGCCCTTATTGTGGGTGCGGGTGCAGTTTCTTCCTGCAGGTTCTCGACGGAGAGCTTGTCGGCATCTTGCCGAACAAGTCCCAGGAGATAAGCAAGGGACAGCTCTGCATCAAAGGCTGGCACGCCAACGACTTCATCACCCACAAGGAGAGGCTTGCCAAGCCTCTCGTCAGGAAAAACGGCGAGCTGGTCGAAAGCACCTGGGACGAAGCCCTCTCGATCATCGCGTCGAAACTCAAGGAGCACGCCCCCGATTCCGTCGCGACGCTGTCCTCGGCGAAGGTGAGCAACGAGGAGAACTACCTCATGCAGAAGTTCACCAGGCTCGTCCTCAGGACGAACAACGTCGACCACTGCGCGAGGCTCTGCCACGCTTCGACCGTCGTCGGCCTCAACAAGTCGTTCGGCAGCGGGGCGATGACCAACTCGATCCCCGAGCTCGAGAACTGCAAGTGCATGTTCGTCATAGGGTCCAACACCACCGAACAGCATCCCATGATCGCGCACTACATGATGATGGCGAAGGAGAAGGGAGCGAAACTGATCCTGGCAGACCCCAGGAGCATCCCTTGGTCCCATTTCTCGGACATACACATGAGGCAGCGTCCCGGGACTGACGTCGCTCTCCTGAACGGCATGATGAACGTCATAATTTCCGAAGGGATCGAAGACAAGAAATTCATCGAGGAACGGACGGAGGATTATGACGCCCTCAAGGAAATGGTCGGCAAATACCCTCCCGATCAAGTGGAAAAGATAACGGGAATACCCAAGGAGCAGATTATCGAGGCCGCCAGGATGTACGCAAAGTCGGAAGTGGCCGCTATTTTCTACTCGATGGGCATCACCCAGCACACGACGGGGGTCGACAACGTCGTGTCCTGCGCCAACCTGGCGATGATTACCGGCAACATCGGCAAGGTGGGCGCCGGCGTGAACGCGCTGAGGGGCCAGAACAACGTCCAGGGTTCATGCGACTGCGGGGCTCTTCCCAATGTTTACTCGGGCTACCAGGCGGTTACAGATGAGGCGAACCGAAAGAAGTTCGAGGATGCGTGGCATACCACCGGCCTGCCCGCGAACCCCGGCCTCACGGTGACCGAAATACTGGGATCCGCGGCAAAAGGAGGGATCAAGGCCCTCTACATAATGGGCGAGAACCCGATGGTCTCCGATCCGGACATCAAACACGTCAAGGAATCGCTCGAGAAACTGGATTTTCTCGCCGTCCAGGACATATTCCTTACAGAGACCGCAAGGCTTGCCCACGTAGTCCTGCCCGCCGTGACCTTCGCGGAGAAGGACGGGACGTACACCACGACGGACAGGCGGGTCCAGCTGGCGCGCAAGGCTATCGAGCCCATCGGCGAATCGAAGCCTGACTGGGAGATCATCTCCCTGCTTGCCAAGAAAATGGGTTCGAACGAGTTCAATTACGGTTCGCCGGCGGATATCATGGACGAGATGGCGAGGATTACCCCCATTTACGGAGGCATCTCTTACGACAGGCTGAAGGTCAACGGCCTGCAGTGGCCCTGCCCGACCAAGGAACACCCGGGGACGCCCATCCTTCACAAGGAGAAGTTTTCCCGCGGAAAGGGAAAATTCTGGGCGATCGAGTTCAAGGAGCCCGCCGAGCTTCCCGACGCCGAATATCCGTTCATACTCACCACTGGAAGGACCATATTCCACTACCACACGGGGACGATGTCCCGCAGGGTGGACATCCTCAACAAGGAGGTCCCCACCGGATACCTGGAGATAAACCCGGCGGACGCAGCCAGGCTGGGAATCTCCGAAGGATCGAAGGTCGTGGTGTCGACCCGCAGGGGAGAGATCGAGATAGACGCCAAGGTGACCGAAAGGGTCAAGGAGGGCGTCGTTTTCGTACCGTTCCATTTCGCCGAATGCGCCGCGAACATGCTGACGAACACCGCCATCGATCCTCAGGCGAAGATCCCCGAGTTCAAGGCCTGTGCGTGCAAGGTGGTTAAAGCCAATTCTGGAAGTTGTTGTCAATAACGAAAGGAGATAGAAAGTATGGCAAACAAACCGGTTGAAATTATCCAGGCGGCGATAAACGCGGGCTGCTACAAGTGCAAGCTGGAGGTCCCGAACTACCTGCTCAGGTCGTTCATGGCCGGGCTCTACATCGCGGTTGGCGCGGCGCTGGCCACCGTCTGCGGCACCGGGCTCGAAACGATCGCCCCGGGCTTAAAGAGCCTCATCGCGGGAGCGGTCTTCCCGGTCGGACTCATCGCCATCGTCCTCACGGGAATGGAGCTTTTCACGGGTGACGCGATGCTCTGCCCGCTCGCGGCAATGGAAAAGAAATCCACCTGGAGCAGGGTCATGCAGGTGTGGCTCTGGGTGTATATCGGCAACTTCATCGGCTCGCTTTTCTGGGCCTACCTCATGTCCGTCGGTCCTCTCAGCAAGGGCGGAACGGCCGAACTGACGGTGTTCGGGGTAAACGCCGTGGGAATAGCCCAGTCAAAAGTAATACCTTACATGAACGCCGGCATGGCCGGCTGGTGGTCCGCCTTCATGAAGGGGATAGCCTGCAACCTGCTGGTCAACGTGGCGATCCTGCTTGCTTTCAGCTCCAAGACCATGATCGGCAAGTTCTTCGGCATCTGGTTCCCCATCATGGCGTTCGTTTCGTCGGGCTTCGAGCACAGCGTTGCCAACATGTATTTCATCCCGGTGGGAATATTCTGCGGGGCGGAAGTCACTTGGGGCCAGTTCATCAACTGGAACCTGATCCCCGTGACGATCGGCAACATCATCGGCGGATTCCTGTTCGTCGGCGTGGTCTACTACCTGGCATTCAAGAAAGAGCTTCCCAAGGAAGCGTGAACCTGATTTAAAAGAGGAATGGAGGATTTTTTCCCAATGAGCAAGAAAATTTTCTTTTTAACCTTACTGTGCGTTCTCGCGGTCCTTCCGCTTAGAAGCGAGATCAAGCTCGTCGAGACAGAAGACCACAAGTTCGCATTCTACGGTTTCTTCCAGTTCGACGCGGCTTACCAGACATTCATGATGAACTCCTACACGGCCCCGAGATACCCCCTGCCGAACACCATCAACAATGACGATGCGACCACCAACTTCACGGCTATGAGCAGCCGTTTCGGCGTCAAATGGCAGGGGCCGACGGTTTTCGGCTCCACCAAAGTGAACGGCTGCCTGGAGTGGGACCTTTTCGACGGGACCTCGAGGAACCAGATGAAGTTCAGGACCAGGCTGGCCTACTTCGAGCTCAAGGGCGACGGCTACTCGGTCATCGCCGGACAGCATTGGGACCTTTTCGCGGCCGGCCTCCCCAACACGCTCATCACCAACGGATTCTACTGGGAAACAGGCAACATGGGGTTCAGAAGGGCTCAGATCCGCTACACCAGGTTCTGGGACAACGGCGAGTTTGCCATCTCCGCGGGCGACCCCACCACCGATAACGCCATAAAGAACGGCACGCCTCTCCTGAACGCCAGGTATGCCTTCAAGTTCGGCGACAAGAAGGGGCACGTGGCTCTTTCCGCCGCTTACGGCCAGGAAGACTTCAAGCTCGGCGACTATCCAGGAAGGATCGACGACAGCGTCGACATCTGGGGCATTTCCATCGACGCAAAGGTTCCCGTGACAGACAACTTCTTCGTTCTCGGCGAAATGACCAGGGGGCAGAACCTGAAGACTTTCCTCAGCAGGTCATATTCCTACTACGACGCGGTTGAGCAGGAGTACAGGGGCATGGATGTCACGGCCGGCTGGCTGGAGCTTCTCTACTCCGGCTCGAAGGTCGACTGCTATCTCGGCTACGCTACCGAAAGGCTCACGGACGAGGAAGACATTCCCGACGGCGGCCTCGAGGACGACGACGCTTATTTCTTCGGGCTTGTCCACAAGCTCGGCAAGGGCGTCAGCTACGGAGTCGAGATCACCAAGTTCATCGGGGACTACAAGGAGACCGAACAGTCCCACGCCACCCAGGTGCTCTTCTCCATGAAGTACGCGTTCTGATCCTGTTTTTTTCAGGCGGGAAGGGGTGCGCCTCTTCCCGCCTTTCTTGTTCTTAGTTCCCTTTTATCTTCCATGCGGAGTAAAAAATGACAAAAGCTGTCCAGGTCGTCGGTTTCAAGAACAGCGGCAAGAGCACCCTCATCAGGGAGCTTTCGGAAAGGCTCAGGGAGAAAGGGCGCGTCGTGACGGTCATCAAGAACGCGCACGAGCAGTTGGCCCTGAACGACAAGGACAGGGAGATGTCCGAGAGCTGCGACAGGTACATCCTGGCCTCGTCGTCCCTGACGGTCATTTACGTATCGCGGGAATACAAGATGCTGCAGCTGCTGGCCTCATCCGAGGGGGATTTCGTCATCCTGGAGGGTTTCAAGGAAAAGAACTACATGCCGAGGATAGTCTGCCTGAACGACGACGGCGAAAAAGAGAAGCTGGCAGACGGGACCGAAATAGCATTCTGGAAAAAGGAAGACGGGGGAGATCCGAAAAAGCTCGACGAGCTGGCGGAGATCGCTGACAAAAAAGGGTTCCTGGTGGCCGGGCTCGATTGCGGAGAGTGCGGACATCCCGGATGCGCCGGGCTCGTGAAAGAAATTCTCTCGGAAAAGAAAAGCCTCGCTAACTGTCTTCCCTTGTCTCAAAAGACCACGGTTGAAGTGAACGGGGCGAAAGTTCCCCTGAGCCCCTTCGTGGCGGAGATCCTGAAGGAGACGTTCTGCGGTTTCGTGAAGAGCCTGAAGGGAACCACCAGGGGAGAAGTGACTGTAAAGTTCGATCTGAAATGAAACTCGAAATATCCGCCGCCGTGATATATAATCAGACCTGATGCGAGATGGCCTCAAGCCCGGACTTATCAAGGAGATCGACGCCCTGCGTGTTAGCGGGGAAGGGAATTCTCCGATCAGCGAAAAAGTCATAACCGACGAAGAGCTGACGATCAAGATCGACGGGAGGGTTGCCGCGCGGCTCACGTATCTTCCCTCCGAACCGGAACTGCTGGGATGGGGGTTTCTGGTAAGCGGCGGGTGGATATCCTCCGCGGAAGAAGTCAAAACCTTCAGGCTCGGCCGTAATATCCTGAACGTCGAGCTCAGGGAGCCGAAGGATGGCGAACTCGCTTCGATACTGTCCTCCTGCGGGAAGGAAGTAGCCCTCAGGGCGAAGAATCAGCCGGAAGAAAAGGATCATGATGGTCCCGGAAAGATCCCGGTGGTTCCGGGGAGTTTTCTTGCCGGAGATGTTTTCTCGGCCATGGCCGAGTTCCAGAAAACCGACGTCCTGCACGGCGAGACGGGAGGGACCCACTCCGCGGGAATAGCGCGGGGCGGGGTGCTGCTTTTCAACTTCCCCGACGTGGGACGGCACAACGCGGTCCAGAAAGTTTTGGGCAGGATGCTCGTGGACAAGGTGCCCGCCTCGGACAAAGTTCTCTTCACTACGGGGCGGATCTCCTCGGAAATGGTGACCGCTTGCGCGGAACTGTCTATTCCCGTCATAGTTTCGAAATCGGCCCCGATGTCCAGCGCGCTGGACCGGGCGCGGGAGAGAGGCGTCACGGTGATAGGGTTCGCGAGGGGGAGAAGGATGACATGCTACACGTTCCCGGAAAGATTGAAAATTGAGAGCCTCTCCGGGTAACTCCCTCCCCGGGATTTTTTTATGACCAGCGTTCTGGCCCCGGAAGTGGTCGAGATCGTCGCACGCTCGCTGGCGGTTTCCGGGTGCGCCACGGCGGCGGCAATGGCGTTCGCTCTGCCGGTCAGCCTCGCCCTCCTGAGGTCCGAAAGCAGGCTCGCCAGGGCCGTGATAGTCGTCTCGAACAGCTTCCTGAGCGTTCCGGCGGTGGTGATAGGCCTGGGCTGTTATCTCCTTATGTCCAGGAACGGGCCCCTGGGGCTTCTAAGGCTGCTCTATACGCCGTGGGCGATGGTATTAGCCCAGGCTGTCCTCGCCTTCCCGATAATCCTTTCCCTCACCGTGTCGGGGATGAAGTTGATCGTGAAGCCTGTGGGAGACACGATCCTGACGATGGGCGCGAACAGTTTCCAGTTCTTGCTGTCGCTGCTTTTCGAGGGGCGCCGTCAGTTCTTCGCGGCGGCGATAATGGGCTTTTCGAGGGTGATAGGCGAGACGGGGATGACCCTGATGGTGGGAGGCAACATCAAAGGGGAGACAAGGGTTATGACGACCACCATCGCCCTGGAAACGATGAAAGGCAATTTCGAGCTCGCGGTGATCCTTGGAGTCATACTACTCGGCGTTGCTGTCGTAATAAACATAATCCTGAACCTCTATGTGGGCCGGAATAATGCATCTTGGGTGTGAAGAACTAACCAGAAGCGTGAACGGGCGGAATATCGTCGACAGCGTGACGCTCAACGCCGTCCCGGGTGAGATCACCGTGGTGATGGGACCGAACGGCGCCGGGAAGACCACCCTTCTCAGGCTACTTGCATTGCTGGATAGAGCGACATCGGGAACGATAAGGTACGGCGGGCGGGACGTGACCGGGTGCCCGACCGAAGCCAGACGAAGATCGGTACTTGTCTTTCAGAACCCGGTGCTTCTGGACAGGAGCGTGAGGGAAAACATCCTTTACGGCGCCAGGAAAAGAAAGCTCGGGGTCAGGAAGGAACAGTTCGAGACGTTCGCCGAATCCCTTGGGATAGCAAGCTTTGCCGGGCGTTCCGCCAGGGTCCTTTCAGGAGGCGAAAAAAAGAGAGTGATGATCGCCATGGCGCTCATGTGCGACCCCGACATCATCCTCCTTGACGAGCCTTTCGCGAACCTCGACCTGTTAAGCTCGAGGATAATAGACGACTTCCTTGTCGGTTTCAAGAACAGGGGGGAGAAGACGATCGTGCTCGCCACCCACGACATAGCGAAGGCGAGGCTGTTCGGAGACAGGATACTTTTGATCAAGGAAGGCAGGGTGATAAGCGAGACGAACAGGGAAGAGCTTTTCTCCCTGCCGTCGCAGTCCCTGATGAGTCCGGGAAGGAATATGGTCGGAGTCGATGTGAAGGACGACCCTTCCGGCACGGTAGCGATCCTGCCTAACGGAAGCAGGATATCCGTTATGACGCATATTCGGGGTGAAGCCATGCTGCTCATCCCTCCCACCAACATAACCCTCTCGGCGATGCCGTTCAAGTCGAGCGCCAGAAACGTCCTCAGGGGAAGGGTGGTGGAAACCCTCGAGGAGAACGGGATCGCGATAGTGACCATAGACGTCGGGTTCCCGGTCGACGCCATTATCACGCCGGAATCGCTAAGGAGCCTGGAACTCAGCCCGTGCAGGGAAGTATTCCTTACATTCAAGGCCTCTTCCCTGCACATATTCAAGGAGCAAAAAAGATGAAAAGCTATATCCCGGTCGCAGAAGCGCTGAAGATAATCCTTTCCCACGCCCGCCCTGCGAAAGAAGAGCTCGTGAAACTGGAGGACGCCCTGGGACGTTATCTTGCGAGGGATGTCGCGGCACTCCACCCGAATCCTCCCTCCGACAATTCGGCGATGGACGGGTACGGCGTCAGGGTATCGGATGTTAAGGCGGTTCCGGCAACACTGAAGGTTGCGGGATCGGTCTTTGCCGGCCAGGCTCCCGGGAAGCCGATCAGGAGGGGGGAAGCCATCGAGATCATGACCGGAGCACCCATCCCCGAGGGAGTGGACGCGGTCATACCCGTCGAAGAAACCGAGCGTTGCGGAACGGATGTCATGGTGTTGAAAAAGCCGGAGCCAAGGCAGCATATAAGAAAGAAAGGCGAGGACTACGAAAAAGGCGACCTGCTGGCGTCCAGGGGAACGAGATTGACCCCGGCGCACATCGCTCTCATGGCGTCGGCGGGACGGGGCGGGGTGAAAGCGTTCCGGAAGCCGAAGATCGCCGTCCTCTCGACGGGAAACGAGCTGGTCGAGCCCGGGAGGCCTCTCGGGCGGGGAAAGATATACGAATCCAACTCGTTCGGAATCTGCGCGCAGGTCGAGGTTTCGGGAGGTATACCGGTGAAACTCAAGGCCGCCGCGGACGATCCGGCAGTGCTGAGAAAGGCCGTGCTCGAAGGGTTGAAGCAGGACGCGCTGGTCGTCTCGGGCGGCATATCGATGGGCAAGGCGGATTACCTCAGGGAGGTCATGGAGGGGCTTGGCGCCCGTTTCCATTTCGTGAAGGTGAGGCAGAGGCCGGGAAACCCCATGACGTTCGCTACCATCGGCAGAAAGCCCGTTTTCCTCCTGCCGGGAAATCCCGTTTCTGCGCCGCTCTGCTTCGAGATATACGTGAGAGGATTCCTCGAAGCCGTCCTTGGAAACCCCGGCGGGTCGGACGATACGATGTCCTGCGTCATGGGTGAAACGATACGGGTAAAAAAAGGGAAGACATACTTCCTCAGGGTTGTTGTGAAAAGAAGCGGTAAAGAAACCGCCGCTTTTTTGACAGGGCCGCAGGGTTCTGGTATCTTGACCTCAATGAGCCGGGCCGACGGCATCCTGGTGGTGCCTGAAGGCTCGGAAGAGATAACGAAGGGTTCCGTTGTCGCCGTAAGGCCTTTTTCCTGGAGAACCTCTTGCTGATCGACAGGTTCGGACGCAGAATAAATTATTTGAGAGTCTCGGTCACGGACAGGTGCAACCTGGAGTGCAGCTACTGCGTCCCCAGGAGGGATTTCGTTAAATTGGCTCACGGATCGATACTCAGCCTGGAGGAGATAGAGGAGATAGTGAAAGAGGCTGTTGCCCTGGGGATCACGAAGGTCAGGATCACGGGCGGGGAACCGCTGGTCCGCCGAAACGTCGAGAGCCTTATCGCGCGGATCGCCTCCATGGAAGGTATCGAGGACCTCGGCCTCACGACCAACGGGACGCTTCTCGACAGGTTCGCCGAGAAGCTGGCATCGGCAGGGCTCAAGAGGGTCAACATCAGCCTGGACGTCCTGGATCCCGTCCTCTACGGAGAGATAACGGGGGGAGGGGACGTGAAGACGGTGCTGAAGGGGATAGAGTCGGCGAAAGCCGCAGGGCTGGGACCCTTGAAGATCAACTGCATCATCCTGCCTTCCGTCCCGGAAGAAGAAAGGGAAAAGATAAGACGGTTCTGCGGCGATAACGGGCTTGACCTTCAGTTCATAGCCTACATGAACCTCGAAGAGGGATCGGGCCCCGTCGAGAAAACTCCGCGGGCGCACCGGCCGCCCCTCTGCTCGTCGTGCAACAAGATCAGGCTGACGGCCGACGGCAAGCTCTTCCCCTGTCTTTTTTCCCCTCGGGCGGTCGTGGTGAGGGAAGAGCCTTCCGCCAGTGACGCAATCTTAAAGGCGGTCGGGCTCAAGGACGAAAAAGGATACAGTTTCCCCCACGAGAGCATGTCGAGAATAGGAGGCTGACCGTGAAAAAACTGTCACACCTGGATGACCGCGGGGAAGTGAAAATGGTGGACGTCGGATGCAAGGCTGAAACGAGACGCACCGCGCGCGCCGAGGGAAAGGTGCTGGCTTCGAAGAAAGTGATGGAAGCCGTAAAAAAGAACGGCCTTCCGAAGGGAAACCTCTTCACGACGGCTAAGATCGCCGGGATCCAGGGCGGAAAGATGGCGTCAGCGCTGGTCCCCCTGTGCCACCCTCTTCCGCTGGACAATATTAAGATCGATATCTCGACAGAGGGAGATTCGCAATTCATAGTCCGGGCCGAAGCGTCGTGCACCGGAAGGACCGGCGTTGAGATGGAAGCCCTGACGGCCGCCGCTATCGCGTGCCTGACCATCTACGACATGTGCAAGGCGATCGACAAGGGGATGACCATCACAGACATCCAATTGGTTGAAAAGACCGGAGGAAAAAGTGGCCATTACAAAAGGAAATAAAGGCAGGATCCTTGCCGTCTGCACCAGCAGTGAGAAGCACGTGAAAAAAGAACCCCATCAATCCTGTCTGCTGCTCAAAGAGCACGGTCTCGATGGAGACTCCCACGCCGGCCCTGGGCACAAGCAGGTGAGCCTGCTGGCGAGGGAATCGGTCGTGAAGATGGAGCGCGACGGATTGAAGCTTCCCGCTGGAGTGTTCGGCGAGAACATCCTGACGGAGGGGATCGAACTGCTTTCTCTCGAAGTGGGGCAGAGAGTAAAGGCAGGCGGGAGCGCCGTCCTCGAGATCACCGAGAAGGGAAAGACCTGCGTTACCCCGTGCTCGATATTCCAGCATGTTGGTTTTTGCGTGATGCCGACCGAAGGGATATTCGCTCGTGTCGTCGAGCCTGGCGAGCTTTTCCCGGGCGACACGCTCGAGGTGATGGAGTGAACCTGGGAATAGTCACGGTAAGCGACAAGGGGTCACGGGGAGAGAGAAAGGACTCGTCCGGGCCGGCCATCGCTTCGTGGATGGCGGAAACGTTCCCCCGTTCGACGATTTTGGCGAGGATCGTTCCCGATGAGAAGGAGATGATCTATGAAGCTCTCGCGGACCTTGCCGACAATCAAGGGTGCAGATTGATAATCACTACCGGAGGGACAGGGTTCGGGGGAAGGGACGTCACGCCTGAAGCGACCCGGAGCGCCATAGAGAAAGAAGCTCCCGGACTGGCTGAGCTTCTCAGGCTGGAAGGGCTGAAGAAGACACCCTTCGCGGTGTTGTCGCGGGGTATCGCGGGTATCCGCGGACAGGCGCTGATTGTCAACCTTCCCGGAAGCGAAAAAGCCGTGAAGGAGGGGTTGGAAACGCTGTCTCCCCTTCTTCCCCACGCCATGGAACTGATAGAGAAAGGAAGTCTCGAATGCGGAAGATGATCTCGTTCGCCGCTGCGTGTATCCTCTCTTGCTTCATGTTTTCCTGCGCCAGACAGGCGCCCGCGGTGCTCAGGATAGCCACGACGACGAGCGTCGAGAACACCGGGCTGGCCGATGTCCTCGTCCCCGAGTTCGAAAAGGAGGCGGGAGCAAAAGTCAACCTCGTCGCTGTCGGGACGGGGCAGGCGCTCAGGATCGCCAGGGAAGGCAACGCCGACCTTGTATTCGTCCACGACAGGGAGGCCGAGGAAAAGTTCATCAACGAAGGCTACGGGACGAAACGGAGCGAGGTCATGAGAAACTATTTCGCGCTTGTCGGCCCGCCCGGCCTGGAGAAAGAACTTGACCGAAAAGACGTTCTTTCGATTCTTCGATGGGTAAACGACAACAAGCGCATCTTCGTCTCGCGCGGCGACGAATCGGGAACGCACGTCAGGGAGAAAAAGCTTTGGGAGCTTGCGGGCACGGGAGGTTCGCGCGGGCAGTACCTCGAAGCCGGGTCGTCGATGATCGCCACGCTGCGCCTGGCTTCGGAGAAAGGCGGCTTTACCCTCAGCGATACCGCAACTTTCCTTTCGCATCAAAAGGAACTGAATTTGAGGTCCTATTCCGGGGAAGACCCTTCTCTGGTGAATATATACTCGGTGATCCCCGTTAACCCCGCGAAGGCCCCTTCGGCGAATGTGTCCCTGGCGGAAAAATTCGTCGAATTCGTGACCGTAGGCAAGGGGAGGGAGATCATACTGGGGTACGGCAGGGAGAAGTACGGCTCTCCCCTTTTCCTTCCCTTGCAGGATTAGAAAGCCCCGATCGATGGTCGAGGAGGCTTTTCTTCTCTGCGGAGGAAGGGGTAAGCGGTTCGGAAGGGACAAGCGTTTCATAACGATAGCAGGCAAGCCGCTTTACCTCCATCAGATCGACAAGCTGAAGCCGCTCTTTCCCCGGGTCGCCATCCTGTGCAAGAGAGGCGAAGAAAGCCTCTTTACGGAAGCGGGAGTGTCCGTCCTGGGGGAAGAAGAACAGGAAAGCTCCCTTCTTTGCGGTATCATCTCCGGTCTTTCCCGCACCCTGAAGGAAAAAGCCCTGTTCCTCAGCGTAGACATGCCCCTTGTTCCCGGGGAGGGCGTCAGGTTTCTCAGGGACTATCCTTCGGCATGCTGTCCCGTAATTCCGTTCGTAGGCGGGAAGGCGAACGCGGGGTTCAGCCTGTTTCCCAGGGCGTCGCTCGAAGAACTCGTCTCTTGCAGGGAAAAAGGCATTTTCAGGTTCACGGAGATCCTTCCCCGTGTCGATGCGATACTTCTGGGGGAGAACGACCTGCCGTTCCTTCATGGCAACCCGGACGCGATGTTCAACATAAACCGTCCTGAAGATTACGAGAGGATGCGCGATAAATACCCGGACCTCTTCCGGGTCTAGGGGTCTTGAACGGTCGCGCCGCGAGGTTGAATCGCGCCCGGAGGAGTGCTAGAATTTTTTCCATGAGAGAAACCAAACCAAAATTCAAGCCCGGAGAAAAGGATTCCAAACCCGCCGACGGGGCGGCCGAAAAGAAAGGCTACGCTCTCAAGGGAAGGCTCTGGGTTGACGGCCCCGAGGGCACATTCTTGGGAGTGGGGAGGATCGTCCTTCTAGAAAGGATAAAGGAACACGGGTCGTTAATAGCTGCCGCGAGGTCGATGAACATGTCCTACAGGCACGCGTGGGACCTTCTCGATTCGATCGGCCGCCAGGCGAAAAAGCCCCTGTTCACGACCGGAAGGGGAGGGAGAAAAGGCGGAGGGACCAGACTGACAGGCGAGGGGGAAAAGATCGTCGCCGCTTTCTGGAAGCTGAACCGGAAGTTCAGGAAATTCCTGGAAAAAGAGATGAAGAACCTGGGGGTTTGATTTTTTTTTCGCATTGCGTTATGCTTCACTTTATATAACGGTGCCTTAAACGCGCCGTTCTGAAGAAAAGCAAGGAGATATTCCCCCTGACGGAAGAAAAAACACAATGTCCAGTGAAAGGAGAAATACCATGAAAACAAATGCCATCTTTGTTTCAACGGTCCTCATCATCCTGCTCGCGTGCCTCGGAATGCCCGCCGCGGCGCAGGAATCGTCGGCGGAACCTACTCCTGATTACACGGTTTTCACGCTCGGCGAGATGTATGTGGTGGGAGAAAAGCCCCCGGCCGCCGAGAACGTGGCGATAAAGGCGGAGATCACCGCCGAGGACATCGCGGCCACGAACAGCAACACGGTCGCGGAAGCCCTGCTTTATGTCCCGGGACTGCGCGTATCGACCGGAAGGAAGAACGAGTCGAGCGTCCAGATACACGGAATAAACCAGAGCAAGATACTCGTCCTGATCGACGGCGTCCCCTATTACGAGACTTACAACGGCAAGCTCGACCTCAACCAGATCCCAACCGACAACATCGCCAAGATCGAGGTGACCAAGGGCGGAGCTTCGGTGCTTTACGGGCCGAACGCCGTGGGCGGGATAATCAACATAATCACGAAGAATGCCGCTGAAACCCCCACAGCGTCGCTCGTGGCCGAGCTGGGGAACGACGATACCGCGAGGCTTTCCCTCACCCACGGAATGAAGAAGGGAATGTTCAACTACTGGCTCAACTACACGCATCACGAATCGGACGGATGGCGTATGGCCGACGATTACGAACCAGTCACGGGCACCGTCATACAAAGGCCCGGCAGCACCTACGATATCGTGCTGGAGGACGGAGGGACCCGCGAGAATTCCGCATTTAAGAAGGACAGTTTTTGGGCGAAGTTCGGCGTTACGCCGAAAGAAGGCTCGGAATTCTATCTCAATTTCCATTACATAGACAGGGAAAAGGAATATCCGCCCGCCACGGACGAAGTGAGAGTTATCGCTTTCCGTCCCGCGTTCTCCCATTTCGCGAGGATGCCCAAGTACGACGACTGGGGGATAGACCTGAGCGGCCAGCACAAGTTAACGGAAAAATTCTCCCTGAAGGCCAAGCTTTTTTACCACGACCACATCGACGACTGGACCTCGTATTCCGACGAGACATTCTCCGAAGAGCTGGGGATAAGCAGATACAAGGATTACATCTTCGGCGGTTCCGTCATCGCGGACTTCAGACCGGTGGAGTGGTACACGCTGCGGTTCTCCTATAACCTGAAAAAGGATTCCCACAGCGGAAGGGACGACGAATACCTTCCTTATGAAGATTCCATGTCCAAAACAGGCTCGATCGGGATCGAGAACGAATACAACTGTGTAGAAAACCTCTCGGTAATTCTCGGCGCCAGCTATGACTGGTTCAAAGTGACCGAAGCGGAAGAGATCGAGATCGACAGGGACGGCAATTTCATCCGCTTCAACGAACTTGAGACGGGAGACACCGTTCACAAGCTTAACCCCATGATCGGCGCCACCTACAACATCGGCGAATCCGCGAGGCTTTACGGCTCGATAGCCCAGAAGATACATTTCCCGCTTCTTTCCGACCTTTTCGGTTCGAAAGGCGGGAATAAGGACCTGGAACCCGAAAGAGCGCTCAACTACACTCTGGGGTTCAGCGGCATTTTCGGGAACAAGGGAAGCTTCGATGTTTCGCTTTACGAACACAGGATAAACGATTTCATAAACTGGACCAGGCCCTTCAACGACGGAGGCGAGCTTCAGAATGTCGGAAAGATAGTACTGAGAGGCTTCGAAGTAGGCGGTACGTATTCGCCCCTCGAAGAGCTGGCATTCAACGCCTCCTACTGCTACACTCAAGCCCGCGACAAGAGCCATAACAGGGTCACGAAGAATGTCGCCGATGTCCCCGAAGACAAGATCGACTTCGGAATCAGGTACATGATCCCCTATGTAAAAATGCGGCTAGACTTCAACACCGCCTATGTCTCGCGGTATTTCAACGAGCTGCCCGCGGTGGACGATCCCGAGGCCGAAGAGGAAATAACCGACGGCTACTGCATCACCAACCTGCGACTATCGAAAACTTTCAACAGCCACGTCGAAGCTTACGTAGCCGTGAACAATCTTTTCGACAAGTGCTACGAGTCGGAACGATGGTATCCCAGCCCGGGCAGGAACTTTTTCGTCGGGATCGCGCTGAGGTATTGATTTGACCCTGGACAGTATTTTCCTGTCATGCCTATATCTCGCGGCGTTGGGGTACTTCCTCTGCATCCTTATTCCGCGGGGGAAACAGGCGGTTGCGGAGACTGTTTTCATTGCCGCGTTCTCGTTTCATACCGTAAGTCTGGTCTCAAGGGGGTGGATGGCCGGCCTGTTCACCCCCGGGGCCATGCTTCAGGAGATGTTCTTCCTGCCCTGGTGCATGGCGTTCCTACTCCTGGTATTGAGGCTGGGAAAGAACCCGGCGGATATGGTCTTTAGGGGTGCGGCTCCGCTGTGCCTGTTCACCGTTTTCGCCCTGTTCTACCCGAAAGTTCCGGCTCACTATCTGATGACAAGGACAATCTTTTCACAGATGTTCTTCCTCGCGGAAGTCATGGCCCACGCTCTTTTCCTGCTGGGCGGATGGTTCGCCCTGCTGAGCCTCGCGGGGAAAAGCGACGAAAAGACATGCCATTCGCTCGTGGTCTGGGGGTTCGTTTCGTATAGCGCGGCGCAGGTTTTCGGGGCTTACTGGAGCTATCTTGGCTGGGGAAACCTTTTCAGCTGGACGGGCAGGCATCTCACTTCCGCCGCCATATGGTGCTTTTACGCCGCGTATATCCATCTGCGCTTCCTGACGTGGTGGAACCCGTCAAGGAGATCGGTCTTCGCCGTGGCCGGAGCCGCGGTATTTTTCCTGATGCATTATTTAAGTTACTTCAGCGAAATGAGCTTTAGATCGCTGGGATTATGAAATGTTGAGAAAACTGCTGCGCTTCTGCGGAGACCTCAGGCTGTCATTCTGGCTTCTTATGGCCATCTTTTTCTGCATTGTCGCGGGCGTTCTTCATATCGGCGCCAGCCCCGACATCTTCCGTTCGCTGAAATATTCCCTGATGTCTCAATGGCTTCAAGCCAACCTGGCGAAGAACTTTTCCGCGGCATGGTGGATTCCTCCCCTTCTTTCGGCGCTCTTCCTTTTCGGGCTCAACATTTCAGCCTGCGCCGCGGACAGGATCTTGTCTTTGTTGCGCCAGTGGAGGACGGTTCCTGCGGGGCTCTTCTTCTTGAAACTCGCCCCGTCCCTGATGCATGTCTGTTTCATTGTGATGCTGACCGGCCATTTCATGAGCCTGTGCGGCGGATCCGGCAAGGTCATCGCGGTCAAGCCTGGAGAGGCCGTTGCCCTGGGCCGTTCACAGATGAAGATAGTGGGACGAATATGCGAATACTGCGGTCTCGACGGCCCGATGAAGGACGGGGTCGAACAGTGCACCGTTGTCCTCGAGTTCAGCGGCGGAACCGGCGTGCAGGAGGAGAGCATCTCCTTTTTTGAACCAATTGTAAGGGACGGAGCCAGCATACACCTCCTTCCGGACAGCAAGCTGAAGAAAACCAGCCTGCCGCCCGAGCTGAAGCTTCTCGTGAAGCGGGATGAGGGCAAGGCGTTCATCGTCGCGGGGTTTATAATGATGATTCTTCTTATGCTGTGGTATTTCCCGCAGCTGAAAAAGATAGAAAGGGAGGAGTAGCATGCGAAAAAAGATCGCCATTTTATTGTTCTCGGTTTTTGCCGCGGGGGTCCTCGTTATCTCGTCGGACAAGCCTGCTCCGCAGATTCCCCAGATAAGGATTGAGGGGATGGTCAAACAGCCGCTGACCCTCACGATGGACAAGCTCATGAAGATGCAGTCCGTCCCCGCGAGGCAGAACGAATTCTCTCTGGACAAGGATTACCACGGCGCTTTCAATTACACGGGAGTTCCGCTGAGGTCACTTCTCGACCTGGCCGTGATCCACAAACCTGATACAGCCAATTACAACAAGCTCTCCGACCTCGTCATAGTCGTGATGAACAACGAAGGTAAGAAAGCCTTCCTTTCCTGGGGCGAGATATTCTACAGGAACCCGTCGGAGGTCATCCTCGCGTTCAACTACGATCCGATTTTCCCCCACAAGTCCTGCGAAGGTTGTCACGACCCTGAAACTTACGGGGTGTGGCTGAATCCGCTCAAGAGAAAGGTAGGCCTTCCGAAGCTGGTAGTTACCGGCGACAGGTTCGACGGAAGGTGCCTGGAGAACGTCTCCAACATAGAGGTCGTGGACCTCAGGCCCGACATCAAGTGCGTCAAGAAAAAGCCGCTGTTCTCCGAGAAGTTCTCCCTGACGGGGGCAGTCAAGACTCCCGGGGAGTTCGCGACACTCGCTTCCTACAGGCATTTCGAAACGCTTTCCATGCAGGTCGGAGACGGCCGGGGGTATCACGGGTGGAAAGTATTCGACGGCGTCCCGCTCGTGGACATCCTCAAGGACGCGGGCATCGCTCCCGATCCCGGTTCGGTCCTCATGATATCTGCCCCCGACGGTTACCGCTCCTCGGTTTCCTGCGGGGAACTGTTCCTGAACCCCCAGGGGAAGAACATCATCATCGCCGACGGTGTTGACGGGACACCGCTCAAGAAGGACGGAAAGTTCGCGGCAGTGTTTCCCGACGACCTTTCGGCCGACAGGTGCGTCAAGGCCGTCGAGAAGATAGAGGTGATAAACGTGAAATAAGGGCGCGGAGCCCGAGCAGGGAAGCCGCAGGCCCGCAGGATAGGCTCTAAATGCCCCCGGGGAGAAATCCCGGGGGCTTCTTCTTGTCAAAGGAAAAATTCAGAAAGTGGACAACGTGTTAACATGGCGCTTCTGGGCGGGGTTTGATCCCCGCGATCGTCCGTTCGAATGCTGAACTGTGCTACCAGACTTCGGGGAACGCCATGTCGGTGTAGATATCCTCGAGCCTGCTCTTGTGGCCGCGCTCCATGGATGCAAGCTCGGAAAAGAGAGTCTTCTGGCTCTCGTCCGCGGCGGTCTTTGCCAGCTGAGTATACATCTGCATGGCTTCGAGTTCCTTCTTTATGGCAATCACGAGTCCTTCGAGCGGCTTCATGTCGGCGGTCAGGGGAGGGGTCGGAAGGGCGTCTCCGACCTTGTAGTCCTGGGAAGGCGAAAAGTGGAATTTTTCCGGGGCTATCCTGAGCAGCCCTTCGAGAGTCGTCCTGTGCTTCTCTTCTTCCCCCGCGAGTTCGCCGAAAAGCTCCTTGAGCCCCTTGTCCTTCACTTTTTCCGACACGGAGCGGTAGAAGTTGAAAGCCTCGATCTCGCAATTGATGGCATCTGAAATGATCTTTTTGAACTGGTCGTGATTCATCGTCTCGTCTCCCTTAAGGATAATTCCGGGTCATGCCCGGGCCAATTTCAGCTTAGGCGGTCCCGTAGAACCTTCTCAGAGTCTTGTCGCAGGCTGGACACTTGTGGCCCGAATCACAATGTCGCTCGAACTCCCGCCTGAAGTTCTTCAGGATGGTGGTGACTGGCATCACGGGCGACTGGCCCAGCGCGCAGAGCGACGCCTTCTTCATCACCATTGTCTTTCCGATCATCCTGTCGATGTCCCCTTCGTCGGCGCGCCTCTCCGCGAATCTTCTCGACAGGCGGTGGAGCTGGGAAGTGCCGATCCTGCACGGGGCGCACTGGCCGCAGGATTCATGCTCGAAGAACGCCAGGACGTTGAGAAGGAAATCCACCGCGCACACGCTCTCGTCGCAGGCGAGCACCACGCCGGAGCCGAGCGTGACTCCCGCCTGGATGGTCTGGTCAATGTCGAGGGGAAGGTCCAGAAGGTCGGGGCCGAGGATCCCGCCGGCGGTCCCGCCTACCTGCGCGAACTTGAATTTCCCTCCGTCCTTCATCCCGCCGCCGTAGACTTCGATGAGCTCCCTGAGTGTAGTTCCCATCGGAAGCTCAACGAGGCCCGTCCGGTTCATCTTCCCAGAGAGGCAGTAGAGCTTGGTGCCCGTGCACTTGGGTGTCCCGACCGACTTGTACCAATCCGCCCCGTTCAGGATGATCATCGGCGCGGAAGCGTAGGTCTCGACGTTGTTGACCGTGGTCGGACGCTTCTGGAAGCCCGAGCCTGCGGGGAAAGGCGGCCTGAAACGGGGGTACCCGCGCTTGCCTTCCATCGAGTTGATAAGCGAGGATTCTTCTCCGCAAACGTAAGCCCCGCCCCCTTCCTTGATGAATATGTCGAAATTGAAAGCCGAACCGAGTATGTTACTGCCGAGGAAGCCCTTGGACCGTGCCTGCTCTATGGCCAGCTGGAGCCTGTCTATGGCTCTCCGGAACTCTCCCCGCACGTAGATGTAGCCCGTCTGGGAGCCCATAGCGTAGCCGGCGATCGTCATTCCCTCGATCAGCTGGTGGGGATTCTCTTCCATCAGGATACGGTCCTTGTATGTACCGGGTTCCCCTTCGTCAGCGTTGCAGACGGTGTATTTCGGCATGTCACCCTTCGGCATGAACGACCATTTCAGGCCGGCGGGGAAACCCGCGCCGCCGCGCCCGCGAAGCCCGGAATCCTTGACGATCTGCACAACCTGTTCCGGCGTGAATTCTTTCAGGGTCTTCTTCAGCGCCTCGTACCCTTTTAACCCGAGGTAGCTGTCGATCTTCAGCGGGTCGATGGCTCCTATCGCCCCGGTCAGGCGCTTCGTCTGGCCGTCCGCCTTCACGATGCATTCCCTGCCCTCGACCTCAGGGCCGGAAGCTTCCGCCACAGCGGGTTTTTGCTTCCTGTATCTTTCGATCAGGTCGACGACCTTTTTCTCTGTCAGGTTGCCGTGAAGGTCGTAATTGATCATCATCGCGGGGGCGACCGAGCATATCCCGAGGCACTCGCACTTTTCGAGGAAAAATACGCCGTCGGTAGTCGCCTCTCCCGGCTTTATCCCGAGGTGTTTCTCGATCGCGTCGAATATGGTGCATGCGCCCATGACGTTGCAGGGGCCCGACTTGCAGACCCTGATTACGTAACGCGCCCGCGGCTTGTAGCTGAACATCGTGTAGAATCCCACGAACCCAGCCACCGCGCTGGTCGGAAGGTTCATCTCCTCCGCTACCTCTTCAAGGGTCTTCGTGGTGAGCTGGTTGTTGCCCGAAAGGGTTTCGAGGTCCCTGAGGATCAGCATCAGGTGTTCCATCGCCTTTCCTCTTTCCAAGACGACCTTTCTGATGGTGTCTCTGGTGATCGTCATCGGCCACCTCCCTTCTCGTCAAGGGGAAGTATCTTTTCTATCCTGCACGCGCAGGCCTTGTACTCAGGGATCTTCGCGACAGGGTCGAGGGCGTCTATCGTCAGGACGTTCGCCGCAGCCTCCTTGAAGTGGAACGGGATGAACACGACACCCGGTTTGGCCGTATCCGTCACCCGTACCTTTATGCGGAGGCTTCCCCTTCGTGTCGAAACGGATATCAATTCTCCGTCAACGATGTCGTAACTCCTGGAGTCATGCCCGCTCATTTCGATGAACGGCTCGGGGGAGAGTTCTTCCAGGATCCTTGAATTCCTGCTCATCGTGCCGGTGTGGAACTGCTCGAGGACGCGGCCCGTTGTCAGGGCGACCGGGTATTCCTTGTCGGTACCTTCCGCCGGAGGAGTGTAGTCTATTGCGGTCATCAGTCCTTTTCCGCGGGAGAACTTGCCTTTGTGGAGGAACTGGGTCCCTGGATGTTCGGGGGTGGGGCACGGCCACTGGATAAGTTCGTTCTTCACCCGCTGGTAGGTCATCCCCGCGTAGGAAGGGGTGACCTTGCGCATCTCGTTGAAGATGTCTTCAGAGCAGGAGTAATCCCACTTCGCGCCGAGCCTGTTCGCTAGCTGCATTATTATCCACCAGTCGTCTTTGGACTGGCCGGGAGGGTCTATGACCTTGTTCATGAGCTGGACCCTCCGCTCGGTGTTCGAGACGGTGCCGCTCTTTTCAAGGAAACCGAAAGACGGAAAAACTACATGGGCCTCCCGGGCCGTCTCGGTAAGGAAGATGTCCTGCACGACGAATAGTTCGAGAGAGCGGAGCGCCTCGAGTACGTGGTGCTGGTTGGGGTCGGAAAGGACGGGGTTCTCGCCCATGACGTACAACGCTTTAATCTTTCCTTCGATCGCGCCGTTGAACATCTCCATCAGGGTGAGGCCAGGTTTCGTGGAGAGGTTTTTCGCATCCCAGGCCGACTCGAACTTCGCCTTGTTGTCTTCGGATGTGACCGGCTGGTATGCAGGGTAGACGTTCGGCAGGCCGCCCATGTCGCAGGCGCCCTGGACGTTGTTCTGTCCCCTGAGGGGGTTCACGCCGCCGCCCGCCACGCCAAGGTTGCCCAGGAGCATCTGAAGGTTCGCGGTCGATTTCACTCCGTTGACTCCCGAAACGAACTGCGTGATCCCCATGGCGTAATATAGGGACATGGGTTTCAGGCCGGCTATGAACCTCGCCGCGTCGATTATGTCCTGGGGCTTTTTGAGGCCGCAGATGTCCGCAACGTGTTCGGGGGTGTACTTCTCGAGGGTCTTGGCCAGTTCCTCGAACCCCTCGCACCTTTCCTCGACATAGGCCTTGTCGTAAAGGTCCTCTTTCACGATGACATGCATCAGGCCGTTGAGGATCGCTATGTTGGTTCCTGGGTTGATCTGGAAATAATAGTCGGCGTACCTGGAAAGTTCGATCTCCCTCGGGTCGACCACGATAAGTTTCTTGCCCTTGTTGATGACCTCGTTCTTGATCATCGAGCCTATCACCGGGTGGTTCTCTGTCGTGTTGGAACCTATCACGAAGAAACCAGCGCTGTCAGGTATCTCCCTGATCGAGTTGGTCATCGCTCCGGAGCCAAGCGTTGTCGCCAGACCGGCGACTGTGGAGCTGTGTCAAAGCCGTGCACAGTGGTCTATGTTGTTCGTCCCCACCACCGCGCGCACGAATTTCTGCATCAGGTAGTTGTCCTCGTTGCTGCATTTGGCTGAAGCCAGCGCCCCGACGGAATCCGGGCCGGAATCTGCCTTGATCTTCTTCAGCTTCCCGGCCACGAAGTCCAGGGCTTCTTCCCATGCCGCTTCCCTGAACTCGCCGTTCTCCTTTATGAGGGGTGATATGAGACGGGTCGGTTTTTGCATGAAATCGAAACCGAAGCGCCCCTTGACGCAAAGGTGGCCTTCATTCGGGCCATCCCCGTTCCCGGTAGCCTTCACGAGCATTCCTTCCTTGTTCTTGTGGAAATCTATCTTGCAGCCTACGCCGCAATATATGCAGATGCTGGATTCTTTCTGAAGTTCCCAGTTGAATCCGTTGCCGAGAGGGAGCTGGGGCATTATCGCGCCGGTGGGGCAAAGCTGGGAGCACGTCCCGCAATTCACGCAGGGGGAGTCCCCGATCTTCTCGAAGAGGCCGGACGTAAGGTGGGTCTTGCTTCCCCGTCCCGTGAACTGCCACACGTTGCTGATCTGGATCTCTCCGCAGGCCTTGACGCATCGCCCGCAGAGGACGCAGCGGTCCTCGTTGCGCTTGAGCCCCTTGCTTGAGGCTTCGTCGATCTCGCGCTTCCTGCGGGGGAATTCTCCCGTCGGCATCTGCGCGTCGTAGCGCTTGACGAGATCCTGAAGCTCACAGGCTCCGTTGGCGTCGCAGTAGAGGCAGTTGTGGTCCCCTTCGGATAGAAGCATTTCGAGGATATCTTTGCGGATAGCGGCGAGCTCGGCGTCTTCGGAGACTACCTTCATGTTCTCGGCTACAGGCTCGGTGCAGGCGGTCTTGAACATCGTGTCGTTCACCTTGACCAGGCAGATCCTGCAGGCTCCCGTCCTGCTTATCCTGGGATGATAGCAGAGGTAGGGGATTTTGATCCCGTTCTCGAGTGCCGCCTCGAGTATCGTCCGGCCTTTCCTCCCGACGACGGTCCTTCCGTCGATCGTCAGCGTGACGCCGGGCGCCTGAACGAGAGTGGCATCAGGGCTTTTTGACATTCTGGCCTCCATATCTTTAAGCGGTTCGGATTTCGGGCGCCCGGGAACCGCAAGGGCGCCGTTTTCAAAAAAGAGGCTAGCATAACCGAAAAACCAAGTCAACATTAAGTTGGCGATATGTTTGTTCGAGCATAAATAACCGTAAAAACAGCATGCCGGGATGGTCCTGATCGGTTCTTTTGGAACGGGGGCGGAAGACTCGTTTTGACCCGCCGATTGACTGTCCGGAAATTATCGACCGAGGCTCACAGGAGCGGGGAGGTTGTTTTTTTTTCAAATAATTTTATAATTGTATCTTGGTTGAAAGGAGAGAGAGGGGATGACGAAGACCGAAGTCATTAAGAAGATAGCCGAGAAAACGGGGCTGTCGAGAAAAGATGTCAAGGCGGTGATCGAGGCGCTGTTCCGCCCCGGAAAAGGGCTTATCTCGGTCACCCTGAAGAACGAAGGCAAGGTTACGATGGCGGGTTTCGGGACCTTTTTCCTCAGGGAGAGGAGCGCGAGGAACGCCAGGAACCCCAAGAACGGCAAGCAGGTGACCGTCCCCAAGAGAGTCTATCCGGCCTTCAAGGGCGCGAAAACGCTCAAGGATTCTTTCAGAAAAGGCTGAAGCGGGGTTGAAGTAAAAGCCTTTTTAGAATAAACTCTGCGAGTTGGGCGATTAACTCAGCGGCTAGAGTACTACCTTCACACGGTAGGAGTCACAGGTTCGAATCCTGTATCGCCCACCACCCCTTATGACAAAGGCGGCCCGGTTTCTCGGAGGGAAGCGCGATGAGCGGAAGGACCATAACCCTCGTGGGCTTCATGGGATCGGGCAAGACCACCGTCGGCAGGATACTGGCACGCCGCCTTCATCTCCCCTTCAAGGACACGGACGCGGTGATCGAGGAGCAGGAGGGGATGCCCGTCTCGCGCATTTTCAGGGAAAAAGGGGAGGAATATTTTCGTGAAATTGAAAGGTCCGTTATCCTGAGCACGCCCGACGAGGGGGAACGGGTCATGGCGGTCGGCGGCGGCGGCTTCAACGAGGCGACCCTCGGCTTTCTGAAACAGATGGGCCCGGTGATCCACCTCGACCTGTCGTTCGACGAATGCAGGAGAAGGATCGGAACGAGCGGGAAAAGGCCGCTGGCGGAGGACGGGAATCTCTTCGGGCTCTTCATTAAGAGACGCTCGACCTACGCAAGGGCGACAAGCAGGGTGTGGGTCGAATCGCTCACCGTCGACGAGGTTGTTGACGCCATCCTCCGGTTGGTATAGTCTTTAGTTTCAAGAATTTTTCGCAGAGGGCGGAATTGGCGAAGAAGAGATACCTGATACTTTCCGACATCCACTCGAATGAGGAAGCCCTCGGCGCCGTCCTCAGGTGCGTGGCGAGGAGGCGCTACGACGGCGTCCTCTGCCTCGGCGATCTCGTGGGTTACGGCGCCAGCCCCAACCCGGTCGTACACAAGATTAAGGGAATGAAAGAGCTGAGGATCGTCAGGGGCAACCACGACAAGGCGATCGCCGACACGGCCGCGACGCAAAGCTTCAACAATTCGGCAAAGACCGCCGCGATGTGGACCAGGAAACACCTCACCAAGGCCAACCTCAATTATGTTGCTTCGCTCCCTAAAGGGCCTCTTCAGATCCAGGACGGCCTGATGATCTGCCACGGATCGCCTCTGGACGAGGACTATTACCTTTTCTCCGAGTTCGACGCTTACCAGGTCTTCGAGAACGCCGCCTTCCAGGTCTGCTTCTTCGGTCACACGCACTACCCGTGCATTTTCAAACAGAACCGGGACGGGATAACCTTCAGCTACCTGAGAGGCGAGCTTCACGAGGAAGTGCTCGAAAAGGACGCCCGCTACCTGATCAACCCCGGTTCGGTGGGCCAGCCCCGCGACAGGAACCCCTATTCGGCCTTCGCGGAGTACTACCCGGAAACGAGGCGGTTCATATTCAGGAGGGTGGCGTACGACATCGACAAGTCGGCTGCGAAGATAATGAAGGCCGGACTCCCGGAAAACCTGGGGGCGAGGCTGAGGGTGGGGACATGACTTTCGGGATCAACCACAATCTTGAATCGGGCGGGGAGACCTACCACATCCAGATCGAGGACCACGAGAAGAAAAAGGAGCTGGAAGTGAGGGTCTACGCCGAGGGGCGGATCATCTTTCAGAAGCTGCACAACTACGAGTCGGCGACGATGGGGCTAGAGAACCCCAAGCACATCGAGGTGGCGGTGAAGGAGGAGCTGCAGAAGCTCTTCTATCTCACAAAGGCCGCCATCGAGCGGGGGAAGATCAAGAAGTGACGTTTCTGGGGTCATCCGTGCGGCTGCGCCTTAATTGAAAATGGAAAGTTGAAAATAGAAAAGTGAAAAATTGTGGACTCCCCTCGTTTATCTCCTCGCAAGGGGGAAAGCGAAGGCGTGGTGGATTTCTTCGGGTGAAGGGCTTTCGCCCCTGCGAAAAACATTCCGTTCCTTATTGAATTTCAGCCATAAGCCTTCCGCCTTCAGCGCTTTTTAATCGCCGCTTCGAAGACGATGCCGAAGGTGAGCTTCCTGAACGAGAGCAGTTCGAAGCCGCACCGCGCGAAAAGCTCTTTCAGCTCTTCGTCGGCGGGGAAATGGCCGACGCTCTCGGGAAGGTAGGTGTAGGCGAAGCTGTCCTTCGAGATCAGCCTGCCGATGAGAGGCAGGATGTTCCTGAAGTAGAAATTGAATAGCGGGCCTAAAACTCCGCCCACTTTATGAGGGAACTCGAGAACGACGAACCCGGCCCCCTTCTTCATAACTCTGCAAATCTCGTTCATCCCCTCTTCAAGCTTTTCGAAGTTGCGGATGCCGAAAGCGACCGTCCCGCCGTCGAACGATCCGTCTTTGAAGGGCAGACTGAGCGCGTCGCCCGCCGCCAGCTTGAGCGCGGAGCGGCCGCTCCTCTTTCCTTCGGCGATCCTCAGCATCTCCTCCGAGAAATCGACTCCGACCACCTTCACCCCTTCGCGCTTCATAAGCTCCAGCGCGAAATCGCCCGTCCCGCAGCATAAATCGAGGTAGAGTTTGCCGGCCTCGGGAGCGAGCGCCTTTGCCGCCTTTTTTCTCCAGTATCTGTCGATGTTCAGAGAAAGGAGATGGTTCAGAAGGTCGTACCTGGGCGCGATGGCGGAGAACATCAGGCGGACTTCCCCGCCCCTCCTCGTTCCCGGGTCCGGGCCGTTTGTTTTCATCAGAGGGATCTTTTGAGTTCTTCTATCGAGCAGGTGGCAGTGCCGATCTTGCCGACGACCACTGAAGCGGCCGAGTTCGCGAGAAGCGCCGACTCCCTGAACGAAAGCCCCGCGCCGAGGGCGAGGCTCATCACGGCGACGACCGTGTCCCCCGCGCCCGTAACGTCGTAAACCTCGCGGACCCTGGCGGGGATCTTCTCGATCTTCGAAGAGCCCCTTTCGTAAAGAGCCATTCCTTCGTCGCCGAGGGTCAGAAGGACAGCCTTCCAGTCGGTCTTCGACAGAAGCTCCTTCGCGAAGGGGAGGATGTCGCCGGAGGGGACGGGCTTGTTCAGGAATCCCTGAGCCTCTCCCCTGTTTGGAGTGACGATAGTCGCTCCCGGGTAGGGAAAATTCGCCGGTTTCGGGTCGACGATGTAAGGGATCTTTTTCTCTCGCGTCTTGTCGCCTATCCACTTGAGCATTTCCCTGGAGAATGTTCCCTTCGCGTAATCAGACACGACAAGGGCTTTCACTCCGGCGATCTTTTTTTCGATGAGGCTTCTCATCTTCGCCTGCAGGGCGGCGGGAACCGCCCCGGTCTTCTCCCTGTCCACCCTGACGACCTGCTGGTGGTGCGCCATCACCCTCGTCTTGACGATAGTGGTGCGGCCTCTGCCGGGAATGATCCCGCCCGTTTCCAGGCCCGCCTTTTTAGCTTCGGAGACGAATTCTTTCCCGAAGGAATCATCGCCGACGATGCCGACAAGGACAGCCGTGCCTCCGAGCGCTTTTATGTTGTTCGCCACGTTGGCGGCGCCGCCCAGGGCGGATTTTTCCTCGGCCACCTCGACCACGGGCACAGGCGCCTCTGGCGATATCCTCCTGACGCTTCCCGTGATGAACCTGTCGAGTATGAGGTCCCCCACCACCAGGACCTTCGAGTTCCTGAAAAGGCTTCCCAAGTCGTTCTTCTTCATCCTAGATCCCCTCCTTTATCAGGTACGCCCAGTTCAGCAGGAACAGGAGAACGAGGGGCACCCAGAGGTGCTTCCTCCAGAAAGGCGATATTTCCAGAAACATCAGTTTACCAAAAAGAAGGGCAATCAATCCCGCAATTATCCACAAGATGAAGAAAACAAGGAGAGAAAACATGAACGGCTGAACGAAAAAAGAACCGATGAGGTCCCCCTCGATGAAGGCGAAGGACATCCTGCAAACCCCGCAGGTGGGGCACGGTATCCCCAGCATCTCGTGCATACCGCACGGGGGAAGGAGGAACAAGAGCCATTTCTTGACGACGAGCGCGCCCGCGCCCAGCATGGCGAGCGAAAGCGCCAGGAAGGGCCAGGCGGGAACGCCGAGGCTCGCATTTTTCCTGTCGATGAAGACAAGCTTTCCGATCCCTACGGGGATGTTCATTTTTTCTTTACTTCCAGAGCGAGAATGGAGGCCTTCAACCTCTCGCCGTCATCCTTGGAGAGCCGGGCAAGGGATCTTCTTCCCTCCCTCGCGGCGTAGATAGTCCCGGATTCTTCGTAGAATCTGACGGCGCTTTTCTCGTCTTTTGAATTGGCCGTCATTTCGGCAAGGAGAGAACCCTTCGGACCTTCGGGCAGAAGGGTTTCGGCCTGGAGGCCGCTGAGGGAGTATATGGCCGTCCTGGCATCTTCCTCCCGCCCCTTCTGTCCCGCGACCTGCCATCCCTTCTCTTTCGTGTTCTCGAGGACCACTTTGCTTTTCGAGGTTATCTCCACCTTGTCGGCGTTGTAGAGGCCGGGAGAGAAGACCGAGAGCGACCGGAGCTCTTCAGGGTCCTTGCCCAGCATCCTCACGGAGTTCTTAGAGGCCGCGAACAGGCCTTTCCTGTTAGACGTCGAGACGTAGCAGAGGTTCTTTTCCACATCTTTCATGTGGCCGATCGATACGGTCACCTTTGCTCCGTCCATGGTCGTCATTTCCATCTTTTCGTCGGGAGCGAACAGCCCCGCAAACGACAGGTCGGCCATGTCGTCCTCGAAGGTCATGACGGGCCAGAGGATTATGTCCTCGACGAACTGATACGCCTTGTTGGTATCGGCCTCGTCCTCGTAAGGCTTGGTAACGAACCAGGCGCCGTTCCTTTTTTCGATTGAGACCTCCGTCCTGCCGTTCTTGACATAGGCGGCGGACTTTATATCTTCGGGCTTTAAAGGCGCCGCAAGCTCCCGCGACCGGAAGTCGTTGACGCATTTCTTTATAGTGTCAACGATGTACTCGCCGACGATACCCGTCTTTTCTCCGGCGGCGAAATAGAGGCCGTCTTCGAGCGGAGGCTTGTCACCCAGACCAAGCAGGATCTTTTCTCCCTTTTCCCCCCTGATCGTTACCTGCGTCTTTGCGGGAACAAGGCCCAGAGACGCTGGTGAAGCTCCCTTCTCTATCATCCTTGAAGCCTGCGCGCCCTTGAGAACCTCGAGGAACCCTTCAACGGAGGAGTTGTCGGCCGGGTCTTCGATAGGGCTCTTTAACCGCCAGTCGCCGCCCGCCTTCTGGAGGACCACAGGGTCGCTTCCAGTCCTCTCTATCTTGTCCACTTTTTCGGGAAAAGAGGCGAACAGCTTGTCGGCATCCTTTTCGATCTGGCCCGTCGAAGGCTGCTTCTTCTCCCAGAGGAAGATCACCAGAGCGAGAACCACGACGATCCCCAAGAGAACGAGGGTAGACCTTTTCATCTACCGCCTTCTCGAGAAAAAGACGAACATCCCCGCGAGCCCAACGAGGAAAGGATAAAGGATCACGAGGATGATGAAATTGGTTATGAGCTGATTCGACGTCAGGACGACAGGCTTCTCCTTGATTTCCTTGGGAGGGATGGCGATCCGCTCTTCCATGGACAGGAGGTAATGCACCGCGTTCATCGCGAAGATGTAGTTGGCGCCTGCCTGCGAGAAGAAGGCGATGTCCGAGAAGGCGTCGCTGTCCGAAACGACGATCATCCTCGCTTCCTTCCCCTTGACCTCGGAGCCTACCGCGATGGCTAGAGGCAGGGGGCCCTGCGGGTCCGAAGCCCCCCTGCTGACGTTCCTGAGGTCCATGAGGTCGGTTTCTCCCCACGCGTCGGGGCTTGTGGAGACGAGTTCTTCGGCCTTGTAGTCCTTGTCCTGCGGGGCTGTTTTCCCGAGGCTCCTCGATAAAAGGAAAAGCAGGGCGTATTTGTTTTTGGCAAGGTCGAAGACGGTCTTGTGCTGGGAATAGTTGACGGCGAAGAATGTCTGCGCCCCCATTTGCGGAAGCGCTCCCTTTGGATCGACGACGATCGTGTCCTGAAGCTCGATGCCCCATTTCCGGCAGAAGCCTTCCAGGCCGGTTGCGCCGAACTTGAGCTCCTTTCCCTGCTCTATCACGGGGTCCGCGAGCAGGAGGAGCCTTCCCCCCTTCGAAAGGTAGCTGTCGAGCAGGCCTGACTCCTCAGCGGAGAACGCTTTCTGGATGCCGGCCACGACAACGAGCGAAGCGTCGCGCGGGATCTCCTGGAGGCCGAGCGTCTGGAGTTCCTCGACCGTGCCGCCCTCTTTCCTGATCCTTTCCTTGAACAGGGAGACTCCCGTGTTGTTCTGGTCCTGGTCGCGCCTTTCGCCGTGGCCGACGGTGAAATAGACCTTCGGCCGCCTCGGGTCGGTGACCTCGAGGATGGCGTTAAGGAAAACGCTCTCTCCCTTGAACGTGGACACCTTCGGCTGCATGTAGTCCCCGCCGGAGAAATCGTATTCGACCATCTGGTCCTTCTCGACCCACTTGCTGCTGTCCCTGCAGGCGAATATGACCGACTGCGGGGTCGTCACGCCGTACTTCTTGGCCGTAAGTTCGTAAAGCTGTCTGTCCTTCTCGGGGTCGAGCAGTTCCACTTTTACCTTTGAAGATGCCGCCCTGAAGCTCTGCAGGAGCCGATCTACGTTCTCGAAGACCTCGTCTCCGGGAGGAAGCAGTACCGATACTTCGATGTCGTCCTTGAGCCCCGTGAGCACCTTTTCGGTCTGCGGCGACAGCGAGTAGCTTTCCGACCCCGTCCAGTCGAACCTCTCGAAGTGGCGGTAGGAAAGGTAATTGATTATGACGAAAAGACCGAGGAGCGCGGCAACGAAGGCTCCCCAGTTGGCGCTGCGGAGGATGTTCTGTCTTTTCATCACTGCCACCTCTTCGCTTCGAGGGCCTTGACGGAGAGCGCGACGAAAAGGCAGGTTCCCGACAGCAGGTAAACAAGGTTCCTGGTGTCAATGACCCCCCTCGCGAAATTCTCCATGACGCCTAAAAGGTCGGCGTAGGCGAATATCTCCCTGCCGGTGCCGCTCATGATGAAGGTGAAAAGCGTCGAGCCCATGAGCATGGTCAGTATCGCCAGGGCGAATATCGCCGCGACGATCTGGTTCTTCGAGATCATAGTGGTGAACATCCCGATCGAGATGAAGAACATCCCCAGGAGGAGCGTCCCGAGGTAGCCTGAGAATACCGGCCCCCAGTCGATCTCCCCGTAGGCTCTCAGCACGAGGACGTAGACGAAGGTCAGGAGCCAGCAGAGGAAGTAGAAGACGAAGGCCGCCGAGAATTTCCCGAGGACGATCTCGAGATCGGAAAGCGGCGCCGTGAGCAGTGTCTCGATGGTCCCCTGCTTCCTTTCCTCCGCCCCCAGCTTCATCGTTATCACCGGTATCATTATGATGGTTATGAGCCAGAAGAAGAAGGTCCCGCCGAACATTATCGCCATCGGCGAGGCGCCGGCCGAGCCGGCCCTGCTGACCGCGGCGAGTATCACGTAGAAGACGAAGCCGTTCATCAGGAGGAATGATCCCATCACTATGTAGGCCATGGGCGCGAAGAAATAATGGCTCAGCTCTTTCCTGATTATCGCGAGGACGCCGTTCATGAGTTCTCCTCCAGCGCCTGTTCGCGCGTCAGCATCAGGAACGCCTCCTCGAGGCTCTGCTTCTCGAGGCCCATCTCGAGGATCGGGACCCTTTCGTCGAAACATTTCCAGAAGATCTCCTCCCTGATGTCGCCCGAATCCTTCGGCGTGAGGGAGAACGCCGCGCCCCTGGGCGGAGCGGGCTCCGCTTCGAACTTCTCGACGGAGGCGATCTTCGAAAGCAGCCCCGCGCCTTTTTCCGCGTCGCAGAGAAGGGTGACCTTCACCCGGCCCTGGCAGGCGAGCTCGGCCCTCATCGAATCGAGCGTGCCGTCGAATTGGAGCCTTCCTTTGTGGATGAGAAGGGCCCTCGTGCAGATGGCCTCCATCTCGCTCAGGATGTGGGTCGAAAGGATGATCGTGTGTTCCGCGATGAGCGACTTTATCAGCTCCCTCGTGTGGTGGATCTGCGCCGGATCCAGGCCCTGCGTCGGCTCGTCCAGTATCAGCAGCGGAGGGTCGTTGATCAGCGCGTCGGCGATGCCGATCCTCTGCCTGTACCCCTTGGAACAGCTCCCGATGAGCTTTTTCCGGACATCCGCGATGCTGCACCTTTCGGCGACATCTTCGATCCTCTTCTTTATCTCCCTTCCCCTGAGCCCCTTCACCCTCGCCCTGAAGTCGAGGTATTCTCCCACCGTCAGGTCTTCGTAGAGCGGGTTGTTCTCCGGCAGGTAGCCGATCAGTTTCCTCGCATCCTTCGGCCTTTCCAGGATGGAGATATCTTCGATCACCGCGTCGCCGTCGTTCGGATAGAGGTAGCCCGTGAGCAGGCGCATCGTCGTGGTCTTGCCCGCGCCGTTCGGCCCGAGGAACCCGACGATCTCCCCCTTCCCCACCGAGAATGTGACGTCGGAGACGCCCCTCGATGAACCGTATGTTTTTGTAAGTCCTCTCGCCTGGATCATCTCATTTGTCCTTGATCATCAGGAGGCTCGACGCCTGCGCCGCGACGCTCTGCTTGCCAAGCCTTTCAGCCTTGTCCCTGAGCCTTCTCAGGTCGTCGAGGCGGTGCTCCTCCCCGAGCGCCTTGACCGTGTTGATGAAAAGCACCAGGTCCGCTTCCTCCACCGCGAGGCTCAGGAGCCTCTCGAGGTCTCCCTTCGACGCCGCCCTGGCGAAATATTCGAGGGCGTCGTGGTACATGCCCTCCTTCTCGTGGGAAAGCCCCCACGCCGTCAGTTCTTCCTTGGGAGTATCCTCGGTGAAAAGTCTCTTGTGCCTTTCGGCGACGGAAAGCGGGACAACTCTGTCGGCCATCGAAACCTCCGCGAAAGGAGATAATTTACCACGAAAGCGGGGTTTTGTTGAGCAGCCAGAGGGCGTTGTGTCAAATTGGCACCGCAACTCCGGTCAGGTTTTTCTCTGCATCAGGCGGGATGGACTCAGTCCGGCCTCTTTATCTCCTTCAGGTTCCTCATGAGGATCACTATTATGACCACCGAAACGAGAAGTATCGAAAAAAGGAAGATCCATTTAGAGAGAGGGATCTCCTTCCCGAGGATCTTTATCTTCTTCTCCGGGCCCGGACCCGAAGGATCATTTTTCCCGAGGGACGCCGCCACGCTCTTTCTCGTGAGGGCGATGTCCCTGAGGCGCTCGAAGTCGTAAACGGGTTTGGACAGCGTTCCCGCCCCGGCGCAGAGGAGAGTCTTGTCCCCTTCAGGCCTCGGGAAAACCAGTATATCCTTGGAGGACCAGAGTATCGCGTTGACGGACTGCAGGGGCGCGTTGTCCATGTCGTCGAACACGATCCTGAGCTCGCGGCTTTCGACAGGGCGGCAGCCCATCACGAAACGGGTCATCACTCCGTAGGCGGCAGGGCACTCCCAAACAGCAGAGCCCATGTCGTACCATCCTTCCTTCACCCTGTCCTCGAGCGAACCTGCTCTTTTGTACTGCAGGCTCACCCTTCTCGAAAAAGGCTGCGACGGCGTCTGCAGTTCAAGGTAGGCGAGGGGGATCCTTTCCGAGGGGAGCTTTATCTCTATGACCGACCTTTTTTCATTCTTTAGCGGGACGGGCGAGCAGGCGCGGGCCTCGAAGACCCTGTTCCTTTCCGGCGGGGAATGAAGGATGTACGGGAGCTGCCTGCCGCCGCAGTCCAGCCGTATGTCGGAAAGGTCGTCCTTGCTGTAACCGTAAATGTCGGCGGGAAGTTCCAGCGAGACCAGGTTCGGCCCCCCCTCGGGTATCCTGACCTCGCGCTTGACCGAGAAATCGGTCGCCGGCATGGCGCCTCCGAGGAGGATGCTGAGCGGCGGTATCTCCGGCAGGCTTGTTTCAAGCTCCGGGCCCAATGACGCTTCGACGAACCTTTCGGGCGGAGTTTTCAGCTCCTCGACAGGTTTAGGCGGAGGGGCTCCGCCCAGTGCGCGGTAGTACAGCGAGAAAATCCCCGCCCGCTCCGCCTTGAACACGACGCGCCTGGGGACATAGCGCACCTGCATCGAAACGGTTTCCTTCACGGCGTATCCTCCACCCTCGAGGACGACGAGGCTCCTCCCCGAAAAGAGCGGGGATGGAAGGACCATGCCGGACGACGAGTCCGGCAGGAGGATCGTCTCGGAAACGCTGTCCCAGCTCCCTCCGTGAAAGCTGGCCAGCCTGCACTGCACGGGGTACGGCATCTGCGGGAAGAGCGTCAGCGAAGCCCTTTCGAGCGGGAAAGGCGGCAGCGAAAGGTAGTAAGCCCTTTCGTGGTCGCCGCCCCAGGCTTTCCGGAACGGGAGGTCTTCGACCACGAGGTCTACCTCCTTGTCGGTCCAGTCCGCGACCGAGACGCTGTGCCAGCTCGGAAACCCCGCCGCTTCGGGCCAGAATATCTTCAGGTACCTGTCCGTCGTGGGAGCGTATTCGAGCGAGGTCTTCTCTGTCATGCCCTCGTAGTTGAGCCTGAACATCGAGCCTTTCTGGAGGACATGCCAGGATTGACCGTCCGCGGACCCCTGGAGGACGACGCCCTCGGCGATCCCTTTTCCGGGAATGTCTATGTATACCATCCTGTGGCGGAACTCCCCGGGGCCGAGGTCCGCCTGGATGAAGTAGCCTCCGCCCCTGTGCTCAATGTCGGAGAGCTTGACGGTCCTCGTCACGCTCGGCTTCCCCGGCGGCTTCTGGTAGGAATACACCGGGACGGCGCTGCCTTCACGGTCGAGGACGAGGATCTCCTCGGTTGAAGAAGAGAGCTTGCCGAGTATCTCGATGGGGACGTTCAGCCTGACCCACCCCACTTCGGCCACGGTGACATCGCGGTGGTAGACGTAGAGGGGCTCCGCGGAAAAAAGAGTCAGGGATAGTGCGGCGGTCAAAAGCGCGAACAAACGGGTTCTGATCTTCATTGATCTTTATCTCCCGATCCGAAGACGAATCTCTGGTAAAGGTATGATATCGCCAGAAGGCTGATCCCGAGGCCGAGGAAAGAAGCCACCCTGTAAAGGTCCTTGAGATGCCTCAGGTCGTAAACGAAGACCTTGGCGACGGCAAGGTAGATGACCACCAGGGAAGCCATCCTGGAGAAACGATTGTCTTTTATCACCCCGAAGATCAGCAGGGCGAACGAATAGACGATCCACGCCACAGAGTAGGCGTAGTTCTCGCTTTGAAGGATGGTCCGGTCGTCGATGAAATTGCCGTGGAAGAACTGCCTGACTTCCAGAGTGAGGAAGAAGAGGCTGAGGAACATCGAGAAATAGAGAAGAAAGGGTTTTATCCCCTTGAGCGCCCCGCTGTCCTCCGAGATCCTGAAGACGCCGTAGAGAAGAAGTATCGGCAGGAAATAGACGTAGACCAGCCAGTTCAGGACCGGGAGCGATCCCACGTCGTGGTTATAGAAGAGAGGGCTCGCCCAGAGCACGTCCCTGAGGATTATCTTGGCCATGGAAACCAGCACCAGCAGGTAAGCAGCTTCGGCGGCGAAAGGCGTCCTGAACTTCATGTGGATGATGATCAGCAGGGCCGCGAGGACAAGCCAGAGGTGGCTGTAGGTGGCGGATTCGTTCAAAAAGATGTTGCCCCCGTCCAGGAACGCCCCGTGGAAGAACTGGCGCACCTCGAAAGTGAGGAAGACCAGCCCGAGGGAGAAAAACACGAGAGGCAACCCCCTTCCGAGGGTGTCGAAGGCCTCCTTGCCAAGCTTCGTGATCCTGTAAACGAGGTAGAGAAGGGCCGCCGGGACGAGATAAACATAGATCAGCCAGTTCAGGACGGGCAGGTTGCCCACATCGTGGTGAGCCACGACAGGGCTGAACTTGGTCACCTCTCCCATGAAGATCTTTACGATCGCGAACACGAGAATGATCACGGCCGCCGGCAGCGAGAACGGGGTTTCGAACTTGAATCTGAAAACCAGCAGGAGAGCCGCGAGAAGTATCCAGAAATGGCTGTAGGTCGCGCACTCGACGAGAGTGAACTTTCCACCCGTCATGACCCCGGGATGGAAGAAATGCCTCACCTCCAGCGAAACGAGCACGAAGGCGAGCAGGTGATTCAGGAGGTAGCTCGCGCTGATGAGTGACGAAGGAGAGCCGGCCTGCCTGAAGTGGAGCCGCCTCGCGAGGAACATTACTGCCAGAGGCACCGCGTATATGTAGAGGAGCCAGTTGAACAGGGGGAATTCGCCGGTGTCGAACTTCGTTATCAGGGGGTTCTGCGCGATGACGTCCACAACGACTATCTTGGCCATGCTGACCCACATGAAGGCCGCTCCGACCTCAGCCATGTTGTCGCTCTTTATCCTCCTCGACAAGATTAGGAGGATCAGGGCCGCGATCAGCCAGACGTTCGAATAAGTCGCCCATTCGATCGAACCGGTGCTTCCGTGCGGAAAGTTCGACGGATGGAAATAATGTCTCGTTTCAAGCGAAAGGAGCGCGAAGGTGAAAGCGCCCGAGAGCCACGCGAAATACCGCGACTGCCTGAACCACCGCGCCTTTCTGTAGAAGACCGCGGCAAGGGCGAATGCGCCCGCGGGTATGCCGTATCCGTAAAGGAACCAGTTCAGGACGGGGACCTCGCCTATCGGGTACTTGAAGACGGACGGGTTCAACAGCAGCCTTCCCGCCGCGAGCAGAGAGACCAGCACCCCGAGATAGCCTATGACCTTGATCCTGAACCGGTCGAGCAGCCATCCGAGGGCCATTGCCTCGAGCGCCCAGCCGACGGATATCCACTCCCTCTTGAGCTCCAGCGGTATGGCGAAACTGACGAACACGGTCGTGGCGACGCAGAAAGACGCGAGCGCCTCCGTGAAAGCGCCGTCCTTCTCCGCCATTTTGCGGCACACTACAGCCATTATCAGGTAGAGAAGCCCGAGGGCGATAGCGACGACCCCCCAGTGCGGGACGAGGTGCTCTCCCCTCCTGTCGGCGATCCAGGCGAGGATGGAAGGCACGATCCCGCCCAGGCACGACAGGACGCCCCACAAGGTCGGCATCTTGCCGCGGAAAAGAATGAAGAATGGAACGAGCCCGTAGAGCAGAAGGAACCCGGCGCAGACCATGAAGACCTCCGTCGTGGACCTCTCCTTGCTCAGCTGGCCGAATATCCAGCCCGTCATGAGGACCGTGATGAGGACGAAAGAGACGATCGGCAGTTTTTCGTATTTCTGGTCGAAGACGGCGAGCATGATCGTGGCCGCGCCGAGGATCCCGAGGAACAGCCACTGCTCGGGGGAAAAGTTGCTTTTCACCGCCAGCGCCGCCACCGAAACGAGCGCCGCCACCACGCTGATGTTCGAAAGGATGTGCTCGAAAGGAAGGCTGAAGGAAGAGTCTTCCGTGCCTCCTTCCCGGCGGAACCGCCTCGACAACAGCACGAACAGCCCCGCCGATATGAGGATGAAGATACCCACCCAGAGAGAATCCGTTCTGTTCATCTGGACGAACAGCTTCTGGATGACTGCCGCTATTCCCAGGAGGAAGGTGAGGAACGCCAGCCCCTTCCAGTTCCTCTTCTGCGTGACGAAGGCGAGGGCGCCCTGCAGAAGGATCATGTAAAGGAAAAGCCTCGACGGTTCCGCGGAGTATTGTCCTATCAGGTACGGAGTGAAGAACCCTCCGATGAGGCCTATTATTGCGACGATGATCCCCTGCCTGAGGGAGAGGACTATCGCGGCGGCCGTGACCAGGCAGAGGAGAGCGAAGCCCGTCGCTGGAGAGAATATGTCCTTGTAAAGCACGGTCCCCGCGAGAAACGCCGCGTAAAGGACGGCCACCCCCGCGGCGCTCGCTCCCTGGGCGGTGGCGAAAGTCTTCTTTCTGAGCGCCTCTCCCGCGACGAGAAGGGCGGTTCCCAGGAGGGTCGCAAGCGCGATCTTCATCGTGTCGGAGATAAGGTTCCTCTCGATCGAGTACTTGACCAGGAAGCCCCCGGCGATCGCTATGGTGATGGAGCCTATCCATACCGCCAGGTATATGCCGATCTTTTTTTCCAGCCCCTTGAGCCGGACGGATAGAGGAACGGGGGGCGGCGCCTGCACGGGCTGACGGGCGAACGGAGACGACGCGGGCGTCTTCGGGGGAGCCACGCCTGAAGGCGGCGCGGGAGGCCTGGGGGGCGGAGGAGGAGCAGGTTTCGGGACGACAGGCGGAGACGGCGGAGCGACCGGAGCGGGAGAGGGTTCGACGATCTTTTCCGCCGGCGTTTCCTCCTTCTTTTCAGCTACCGCTTCGGGTGGAGGTCCGAGGTCCACGGCCATCTTCTCGACCTGCTTTTCGGCCGCGGCGGTCTTCTTGACCGCCTCCGCCTTTTTCTCCTCGGCAACAGGAATGTCCGCCGCCGGCTGGACCCCCGTCTTTTCGATCCTCGAGAGCCGCTCGCTTAGCTGTTTCATCCTGGATTCAAGGAAATCCACGGAGCCTTTCAGCTTGTTTACTTCCGTCTGCGAAGCTTTTCCCAGGCAAAGGACCAGAAGATAGATGAACCCTGCCACCCCAAGAACAAACACACAGGCGTATTGACCCATATTCCCCCCTGACATGAATTAGATTAGAGATTATCAGAACGGATGCGTTTATTCAAGCCGTTTCAGATCTCCCCGCCGGCTTTTCAGTTCATAATCGCGGATATGACCAGCGAAGCCGCGACCAGGAATATCGGCGAAACCTTGAACCTGAGAAGGATGAAATACGCGGCGAGCAGCAGGAGCGTCCACCACTGCGTTAGCGATTCCCGCGAAAGATGAACGAGGAGCTGGAAAAGCATCCCCATGAAGGCTGAGAGAAGCCCCTGGGTCATCCTGCCGACGAAGGGGAGCGACCTGAGCTCGTTGAAGAAGGGCGAAAGAAAAACAAGGATAAGGTACGAAGGCAGAAGGACGAAGACCGTCGCCACGGAAGCGCCCCGGAAGCCGCCCACCTTGTATCCGATGAAAGTGGCAGTGATTATCACGGGCCCGGGAGTAACCTGGCCGAGGGCGAGGCCGTTCACGAACTCCTTCATCGTGAGCCAGCCTGTCCTGAGGACGCTCTCCTGGTACATTACGGCGACAGCGGTGTATCCGCCCCCGAAGGCGAGAAGGTTCACCTTCGTCATGCTGAGGCCGAGGTCCCTGAGGCCGGGGGAATAAACGCCCGCAAGAAACAGCCCCGCGAAGAAAACAGCGGCGCATAGAAGCGGGCCGTATAGCCTTTTCAGAAAAACGGAGGTCTTTATCCTGTTCAGCTCGTCCCTCTGCGCCCTCTTGTCGAAGATGACGACCCCGATGAGGCAGGAGCATAGAAGCACGGCGACGGGAGGCGCCTTCATCAGGAGAGCCGCGGCGGCGAGGAAGGCGAGGACGAGCCCGCGCATGTTGCTTATGGCGACTTTCCTCATCGAAAGGATGGCGTCCGCGATGATCGCGACCACCACCAGCCCGAGGCCGTCGAACAGGTTGATAAAGGACGGAACTCCTTCGAACCTGAAATAGACGAAGGAGAGGATGAACATGAAAACGACCGTCGGGATCGTGTAAGCGATGAAAGCCGCGACGGAACCTGCCGCGCCCGCGATCCTGTACCCGACATGGGCCGATGTCTGCACGGCTATCGCGCCGGGGAGCATCTGGCAGAAGCCCAGCGATTCCTTGAACTCCTCCTCGGTGACCCATTTCTTTTTATCGACGGTCTCTTTCTTTATCTGCGCGATGATCGCCGGCCCGCCCCACGAAGTGAGGCCGATCTTGAAGAAGGCGAGCGCGAGCTTGAGGAGCGAAGGCTTGTTCGAGTCCATCAGAGTCATTATTCTCTTATACTTTTTATAAGGCTCTCTACTTTCTCCCCTCGGTGGATTTATCCATCGATTTCATTTCCTTTGTCGTATTAGCCTCGGCGTTGCCTGTTTTCTTGATGCAGATGAGGGCGGCAGCCTGGGATATCTTATTATTGGTGAATTTTGCTCGAATAGGAATCGTAGTAAAATAAGCGTCCTTCATAGGATTGTCATTGAAAAACTTTTGGGATTTTTCAAGGATCGCCGGAAAAATCATGCCCCTTGATACCTCAAGCTCGACATACTTTCCGACGAAATGGTATTCCATCTTCTGGTCGGGGCTCAGGATGAACGGATCGGAGGGGTTTGTCTGCCATTCGCCCTGGCTGTTCCTTACGAACTGCTTCACGGGGCATCCGACAAATTCAAAATTTGCAGAAGATTCATCCGGCTGCTTGTTGTTTTTCCAGATTTTCTTAAAAGACAAAGAGGTTCCAGCGAATTCAAAAGAGCTTGTCACAAAATTGTCTGCGGTCAAAGACCCTGCTGGGTCGGAGATAAAAACTTTTATTTTTCCGTTTCCCGGGTTTGACAGCTCGGATAAAGGAAGCGTCGAGGGATGGAAAGCGCCGAGGGAAGGGATATAGATCGGAATAGCGTCATTGGGGTCAATCTCGTACCATTTGACATACATGGAGCCGTCGTAATGAAGCACATAGGAACTATGTTCCAATGGAATCCATGTTATATTCCCTCCTTCGTCTTTATCCATCCTCAATTCTGGCCCAACTATTATTTCTGAAAAGCCATCGCCATCAAGATCATCTATTGCAATATAAGTCGATGTGTATTCGCCACATGCTTTATCTGGCAAAAGACAAGGCAATATTGAACTAAACCGACCCGATTTCCATTGCCATATATGAATTGTTTCACCAGGCTTTCCCGTAGATCCAAACCCCTCCCCCTGTTCAATTAATTCAGGAAAACCATCGGCTGTCAAATCCACTAATCGGTAATTCCAAGAAGCACCTGATCCTATGGCATTTTCTATTTCACATACTTGCTGGAAGGTTTGTCCCCCATCAATTGTTTTAAGGAGCTTCCACCATCCTCTTTCAAGTGGGCATCCAAACCAAGCAAGAAGAAGATATTCCGCTGAATCACCAGGCAAAGAAAAGGGAAGATATTGAAAAGCGCTCGTTTTTGTTCTATCTTGCAACGCGTTAGATATGGCCACAATGTCCCCTTGCATACATACAAGCGATCCTATTCCACCATATTTTTCACAACATTGGCTTAAATATTCAGGGCTGTTTTGAAGGAATAAATTCACCAATTTATCTTCCGACATTGAAAAAGAAAATACGCTGACTGAAAAACAAATTACGAAAAAGAAAACATATATCTTCATCCTTTGCATTTTGACCTCCATCTATTTGGTTGGCTCAAAAAGAATAGCGTTATCTCGGACTTCTGTGGCATATCCATAATTAACTTGTTCTCCTCTTTCGATTTTTTCTATTAATCCGGCTAATCCGACATTATATGCTTGAAATCCATTTTTTAGAGCTTCATTATAAGCGTCCTCAGAAGTGGAATTTTCAATCGCAAAATATCTCATATTTATTGCATTTTGATAACAACCTAAATTAAGATTTGTTTCGGGCTCAAAAAGAAGTTCCGGCCTTCGATGAGAAAGATTGCTATCGTCCTTCATCCATTGCAATGTGGTAGTCGCTGTAAAATACATTATTTGCATTAACCCATAGCTGGAACAAACGGGGATTTGTGCATATTTACTAACATTGGAAATATCTGTCAGCCATTCAACAATGCTTTCTTGTTCAGGGCATGCTGTTTCAGGCGTGCTCGAACAACCACAGAAATATTGATTCCCATGAAATGCTAAAATGCTCCAATTTTGCCTTGGCACACAGGGATCAGGGCATGAGGTGTCTCTGCCATAAAGGACTTGCGGATAGCTGCCTTGGGCCCACCCATTATTGAAATTGAATACATCTATAACTTTCACAGGTTTGGGATTATCAGACAGAGTGTCGTCGTTATCCTCTGAGTATTCTGTATAGGGAGTGCAGTTATACAAGGGGGCGGATGTTGGTTCTGGTATATTTATAGTTCCATAACAGAAAGAATTCACCTTATCTATAACTCCTTCAAGAGCTGATCCATTAGGGTAACCAAACGTATCTTTCCTTGACCCTTTATTGATCCATTTTGATTCACTCCATCCGGATACTCTCATCCCTTTTACATCCCAAGTAAGAGGTTCATATCTAAAAGAGTCAGCCATGTATTGTCCCTCATCTTTTTTCGCCTCCTTATGAACATGCCCTTTCAGATACTGCGGCGGTATCCCGTATTTATCGGCGTATTCGATTATTTCCGTGTCGTATTTATTGTAGGTTGTTCCCAGCTTGGCCGGTTTTGTAATATTGAAAACAACCGTAACTTGATTGCCTTGATGGATATTTGGCGTAAGAGTGATCTTGAAACTTCCCGTGTGCACTGTTTGAAATTGCAGGTTATTTCCTTGTCCTTGTTTCTGGTTTGAAGAGAATATAACCTCAGGTTTGTCAGGGAAAAGACTTTTTTGCAAGTCAATATTCGCTTCGGTGGATACGGTTTCTTCGCTAATCGACCAATTCGCTGTCTCAAGGCCTCCCTTGCAATCCTTCCAACGGAAATTTAAGACGGGCGTCTTGCCTAAAAGGACATCCTGGATAAATTCACCTCCTGTGGGCAATAGGCAAATTATTATTGGATTATCCTCTGTCATTTCTTCAGAATCTAATATCATTTCTATCGCAAGCCCTTCTTCTTCGCATTCGTTAATGTCTCCCACCCCGTCCTTGCATGTTTCATCGGGGTCATCAGGACAGCAGGTAAAGCAGTCGTAGTAACCTTGCGGCATATCCTGCGGCGTGATGCGCCTTATTACATCATTATTCGTGCCTGTGTGTTTGGTGCTGACAAAAAGGTTGCCGTAACCGTCATGAGTTATATAATCCAATCCGTCAGTCGTCAGGCCGGCTGGAAGCATGGCAACAGGAACATTGCCCGGCAGGGAGTATATCGTCGGGGTGTTGCACCAGGGATCAGGATTGATGGCATATCCCCTTCCTGAACAGTCGGCGGTCATTTTCCACTGGTCCTCGCAATAGGCATAGTTGCCTGTCGGCCATTGATAAAGCTGATATCCTGTACCGTTGGATGGAATATAGATCATCTGTGTGGAAGTCAAACTATAGTACTGGACATATACTGAACCGTCACCGGCAACAGTCAGGTTTCCAAGGTCACCGTAAAAGCCCCCGGGGAACAACGAATTCACGCTATTCGGGTCAAGATTTACAGATTCGCCTCTGTTAAAGCGCCAGATGGAGGAGGTCGATACATAAGGGGGTTGGTTTGTCGTAAGCCTTCCCAAGACGTAAAGCCGTCCCTCGTTATCATAACCGACTTCAAAAGGCGCCCATTGCGGCGTCGGGTAGGTTTGCTTGCAAATACTGGAAAAGGCCGGCGCAACCAGACAGCTATATCGTGGATTTGTCGAGGGCGAGTAAAAACAATAGGTATATTCATAATCTATCGGATCCATCGCTATGAAGGATGATGAAGCAAACAATGGAATGTTGTAATAAGAAGGCGGGAATTGAACCGGGACCCAGCTTCCGTCACCATAAATCTGGACAACTTTCGAAGGATCGGTTTTATTGTAACTATTTACAAAAAAGGCAAAAACATCATCGTTTGCGCCGGGGAAAAGATAATTCCAGAATCTATATGGACGCGCAGGATCCGGCGATATGGCATTGGCAATAGCAGTAAGGCTTATTTCTTTCCAGAGGATCAATATCTTCAGAGGGTTGCTTTCAAGCTCATAAGTAGTTTCATCAACAGCGCAGACTGTTTTGACTTTGATGTCTCCGCTTTTGGCTCCCTCCGGGACAAGAACCGAGATCTGAGTATCGCTGGTCGGAATAATCAGGATCGGTGGAAGGTCCTTAAAGACAACAAAAGTCTGCGGAAAATCGCCTGCAGGAATAAAGTTTCTACCGGTGATGGTCAGAAGATCATTGATCATCAATCTGTCTTCGGAGACTTTGATTATTACTGGTGCCTCCGGGGGTGGGGTTATTTGGGAAAAGACAACGGCAGGCAACAGCAACAAAATCAAAACTATCGGTTTTCGCAGGAAGCTTTGATGCATGAGTATTCCCCCTTCATTTGAATTAGAGGAAATCCTAACAACATCTGCTTTTTTTGTCAACTTGTTTTACCTCCCCGCACAAGACCTTCGATCTGGCGGGAAACCGGGAAGTGCTCAATGACCAGGAGGGCTACATCCAGGAAGAGCTTTCCAAGTTCCTGGTCGGGAAATCCATGCCCGTGAGGGTCAACAGGATCGTCATGGGGAAGGTGACTCCCCCGCAGACTGTCCTCGAAGAGACGATGAAGACGGCGGCCCAGCAGCAGGCGATACTTACCCAGAGGGCGAGGGCCCAGGCGGAACAGTCGAGGGGAGAAGCGGAAAAACAGAAGGCGATCGCCGACGAGATGTACAGGAAGACTTTCGGCATGTCCGTGGGCGAGTACCTGCACCTTCGCAAACTGGAAATAGAAAAGGAAAAGATCGAACTCATTAGGGACAAGCAGAACATCACCGTGATATTGAGCGAAGGCGGCGGGATACCGACCACCTACCCGGTGAAATGATCTATTCGCGGCCTTGACGGTTCACTTTTTTTCACTTCCGGCGCTAACTGTTGATTTGGCATCGGTCTTAGCCTTGGCCTCGGCGTTGCCTGTTTTCTTGATGCAGACGAGGGCGGAGATGGAAAGGAGCTTGCCGTTTTTCATTTTGCCGGAGATGGGAACCGAAATAAAATATTCCGTTCGTTCCGGCTCTTTGCTAAAGGCAGTGTTGGCCGTTTCAAACAGGTAAGGAAATATCGCGCTTCTCGGAATACGAAATTCAAGATAAGGCCCTACAAAATGAAGTTCGGTTATCTCATCCGGCGATGGAAAACATGGGTCTTCAGGAGAGGGATTCCATTCGCCTTTTTTATTAGCTGGAACCCTCTTGACCGGACATGATTCAAAGCTCCAATTCGCGGATGTCATGTTCGGCTGTTTTTGATTTTGCCATTTTTTCTTATAAGTAAGAGGAAATGTTTTATAGTTCAAAGTTCCAGTGTCCATATCATCAACCGTCGCGTCGCCTGGGGGGTGACAAATAAAAACTCCCATATCCCCTTTCCCCGGAGAGGATAGTTCCGAAAAAGGAATTGTTCCGGGATGAAAGACTGCGGAGGAAGGTACAGCAATCGGGTATTGATCACCAACGGGGAGGTCCTTCCAATAGACATAAACTCCGTTAACTAAATGATATACCCTTGTAGGCGTTGTTGAATGCCAGATCCGGTTTTCCTCGCGCGCTTCGTCAAGCCATTCCTCTTCTCTATCGGGGCCAACGATGATCTCAGCCTTCTTATCGCCGTCAAGGTCCTCAAGGTATATCCCTGAACCGTTGATGCTTAGAATCATTGGTGTTCCCACATAACCATTCGGAAGCGGGTATCCCCACATGTCAATTGATGTCACATCTGTCCAAAATAAATTCTGACACAAACATCTAAGAAGTCAAGGAAAAAAGAAAAAGGTTGAGCGATTTTCGGATAAAATAGTTTTCCCCCACGAAGGGAACTATAAAATACCGAAAGGAGGC
>Ga0209200_1000174_pt1 | contig 73668 bp, 55 predicted proteins | sample AD_UKC033_MetaG_FD_184406 | JGI IMG/M metagenome (GOLD analysis project Ga0209200, IMG submission 184406) | Active sludge microbial communities of municipal wastewater-treating anaerobic digesters from USA - AD_UKC033_MetaG (SPAdes) (version 2) | ecosystem: Engineered > Bioreactor > Anaerobic >...
CCGGCGGACTCGATACGCTGCTCCAACGAACTTCGCAGGAGCGAAACAGGACGATGGAGTCTGGACATTTCGACAGATTGATGTCACGCTGTAAAACAGCAGACAGCCGAAGGCCGAAATGTCGCCGAGTTATAGGCGGAAATAATTTCGGCTCGGGGAGAGTATTTTTATACTTGACAGGAACCCTATATGGATGACCCCCTATCATGCTGCTGGCGTGAAGCGAAAAATGCCAGGGGTCCGGGGACGGCGTCCCCGGCGGTGAGAGCGTTCGTCGCCTCGACGATTCCGCTTCTTTCAGTCGGCTGCCGGGTTGGGGAGGATTTCGGCTGTTTTGGCCGGTTTCTTCGCCGGTTCGAGGTGGTTGTACCAGGTACACTTCAGGATCAGCGAGGTCACGGCGAAGACTCCGCCGCAGAGCAGAGCCTTCGGGTAGTGTTGGATCACCAAGAAGATGGGAGCGGCGACCATCGCGAGTTCCCAGACGATGCCCACAACGATGTTGAACCACTCCCGCCGGAGGCACAAGGAGAGATCGACGACGTACGACGAGCGGTGAATCTCTGCGAATGCAGCCTATTTCTTTGGTTCCGGCTTCTTGATAGCCGGGGCGTACCAGGCGACGCCTTCGTACTTCCACACGCTCGCGAGTTCCTTGATCAGCAGGTCCTTGGTGGCCTCGTCCATCGTGTAGAAGTACTGGCTCAGGCTCTCCGACCAGAACCGATAAACCGGGCGGGCATCCTTGGGCTGGTGCCCCTCCGCATAGGCAAAGAAGGCGATGCCCTGGTACTTCCAGACGGAGGGTTGCTGGTCCAGCAGCTTGTACTTCTCCTGCTCGTCGATCGTGCAGAAGTGTCGCTTCGAGGTCGTCGAGACGAAGTGGTAGACCGGGGAGGCGTTCTCGATGACGCCCATGTAGATGCTGGGCGCGTACCCCTGATTGGCGGGGCTCTCCAGATCGAGGACGGGCTGGTTCGGCTCCGCAGCGGCAACAGCCGGTTTCGCGGGCTGCTTCGGCGCCGCGTTCGGATCCAAGCTCGGCGCCGCGACGGCCACTGCCGGCTTGACCTCATTGGGCTCCTGGGCGACCCGCGACTGCGCCGCGTTTGCGACGGCAGGCGGGCCAGCGTTCGGGTCCTTGGCATTCGACGGCTCAATGGGCTTGACGGGAACAGGCTGCTTGCGCTCCAGGTTCGACAGGAGTTTCTCCGTGGCAATCGCGTTGGCGTCTCGGACCTCTGCGGCCACCACGAGATCGCCCAGGGCCGGGCCGGTAGTCTGTTCACCAGCAATCGGAACACCCGTACGGGCCTGCGCTGGATCGCGGGCGCCCGTTCCGGAAGCGACCTGAGGTTCGAGGGACCGCTTCCGCAGGTCGCGGATGGCCAGGCTGTGGAAGTCGCCCGCCGCGATCACGGCGAAATGGTCCCCTTCGGGAACCTCGCACTGAGCATAGTTGTCCTGACCCCAGGACTCGATGCGACCATCGCGTCGGAGGGCGAGACTGTGGAGCGAGCCGGCTGCAACAGCCACGAAGTCGTTGCCGGACGGAATCCGGCACTGCCCTTCGCCGTTGCGACCCCAGGCAACGAGGCTCCCGTCGGCCTTCAACGCGAGATTGTGCAACGTGCCCGCGGCAATCTGGATGCACTGAATGCCCTGCGGCACACTCGTCTGGCCGTCGCCGTTGGCTCCCCAGGCCACGACGGAACCGTCGGTCTTGAGGGCCAGGCTGTGAGAGTAGCCGCCGGCGGCCTCCGTATAGTCGTTGCCCGATGGAACGTCGCATTGGTGCTGTTCGTTCCAGCCCCAAGCGACCAGGGTGCCATCCAGACGAATGCCCAGGCTGTGCCAGGCGCCCGCTGCGATCGCACGGAATTTCGTGTCGCGAGGGACGTTGCACTGCCCGCGGGTATTGTCCCCCCAGGCGACGACGGTGCCGTCCGTCTTCAACGCCAGGTTGTGATAGTGCCCTGCCGCGATGGCAGCGAAGTTGTTGCCGAAGGGGATATTGCACTGTCCGACGGTGTTCTCGCCCCAGGCCATGAGCGCACCGTCGGCGGTTAGCGCCAGGCTGTGGTAACCGCCGGCACAGATGGCCATGCACTCCCGGCTCGGCTGCGGATTGTACCGGCTGCCAAAGCTGTTGCCCCAGCCCACGACCTGCCCCGGCTGGGCCTGGCACGGCGCCGCCGGCACGATCGCGAGCAGGCCCAGAGCGATCAGCCTCCCGGCCCACATCACTCGAACGTGATGATTCCGCATGTCCCTATCCATGCAGGCCAATACTCTAACCCCTTCATCACCCGTCTGTGCCATTGAATCCCGGCTCACCTATCCAGCCGCACCGGATGATATTATTGTACACCATTGCCCGAACGATTCAAGAACAAACCCCCTGATTACCCGCACGGATCCTCCGAGCCCATCCCAGCCTTCCCGTTTTATCGTCATTATCAGAGGTGGGCATTGACCTGAGCCACGGGCGACCAGGCCCACGACGCCGGAGACTGCCGCCTCGCTGCCGGCCGAGAACCGCTCAACCGAGCGACTCCCGATGTCCCATGGGCCTGCAGTATCCGCGGACGACACCACATGGTCATCTCCATCGCGTGTCTGAGCCTGCATGGGCCGGCATGGAGGACTCACGATCGTCCGATAGCATCCTCAGAAACGGCCGATTCGGATTGGCATCAAGAGATCCGTTCCCGGCCCTGCAGCCCGTTCTCTCCCGGCTCTTCTCGCTCCCACCGGACATGCAGGAGGGGCCGCTCCCCTGTTCTTGCCCCGTGACCCAGCATACCGTGCGTCTCTTGGGCCGAATCGCCTGAGACCTGACGCCGGGCACGCATCTTCCAGGCACCCGCATTCTCGGACGTGCAAACCGGCAGCAGGAAGAGTCCTCCTGATCTGGCCGCCCCTCTGGACACCACCGCAACTGTACGAGCTGCAACATAAAGGTGATTTGACAGAATTGACGCGAGGGGCGGACCCACAACAATCTCTGACCACAGCAGTAGAATTGCACTTGACATCCACATCCGTCCAGGGTATAAAGGTAACTGTAGGTATGGAAGCCAACCCCATCATCTGATGGTGGGCCGGGTGATGGACTCCCTTGTGTACATCGACACTGTAAGCCTGCGCCCGCACGGTTCCGGCCGGCGAAGCTCAGGCTGCAGGAGTCTCTGTTGTCTGCGCACGCACAGACGGTGATAAACCCGCAGGATGGCGGGAACACAGATCGCAGTATGCACAACGGCGGCAACCCAGTAGCGGTTCGCCGAAGAATGTATCGTGTGTCCAAGTCGGAATCTTAGGTTGGAGGAGTACGGTAATGAGAATCACCATGGCAATCTGTATCGTGGCCGTTCTGGCATCCATGACTCAGGCCTCCGTGACGGTAGTCACAAGTCCCGCCAATCCCCAGCAAACGACGGCCGTCGCGACGTATCAGACTTTTGGCGACACGATGGACGGCCTGGTCGTCACGGTCAACGGCACGGATTCGGCGGTCTGGGCGGACACCGGTGCCGGAGCCGGAGCAGCCAGCGGAAGCGGGTGGACCTTGGCCGAGTCCGGCGATACCTGGGACCAGCTCTGGACGCTGTCGAGCGACATCGCAATAACCAGGCTGATGATCGACGCCGGCGCCGGCGACACCATGTTCGACATCGTGAACGGCGCCGACCTCACGCCAAACTCGGCATATGGTCGCCCCTTCACCCTCGTCAATGCGGGCAACTACCCGGGAGACATCCTGGTAACGTACAGCGGCCCAGTCAGTCTCATCGGCGATTCCTTCTATGGCGATCTGTATCGGTACATGACGGTCGCATTCTCCGATGAGTTCGTTGGCACGCTCACATTCCAGACCGACACGGACAACGCGTTCTTCCCGGACGACATCGAGCCGACGATCCCGGCGCCGGGCGCTCTGCTCCTGGCGGGTATTGGCGCCGCGATGCTCCGCTCTCTCCGAAAGCGGCAGGCTGTCTGATCGCATGCCATCGTCTGCATGTTGAGACGTAGAACAGGGGCCCTCCCCCAGCGGGAGGGTCCCTTTGTCTTTTCCAGGCAACAGGGCCAGCCGCAGACCTCTTCCCTTGTCCCCCAGACTTTGGGACCGTCCCTGCCGGGACGTTCTACCGCGACCGCGGCTTGCGCCGGGTTCGGGACCGAGCCGCCTGCGACGAGGGACGTTCGAGGTGGAACGCCTCGATGAGGTCGTCGATGATCTCCTTCGACATGGCGACGTGGCCCCCGATCGGCTGGGCATCCAGCACCGCCTCCGCGGAATGCTCCAGGACCTCCAGCTTGTCGAAGGCGGCCAGAACGCTCTCGCCCACGACCATGACGCCGTTGTTGCACAGCACCGCGGCGGGGCTTTGCAGAGTCAGCGCCCGCGAGAGCGTCGCGAGGTCGTTGAACACCGTCTCGAACGGCAGCAGACCCACCTCGCGGACGAAGACATAACTCTCAGGGATCGTGCATGTGTCAATCGTCCGATGGCAGACGCCGAAGGCCATCGCATTGATCGGGCAGGCGTTGATGATCGCCCCCACCTTGGGTTGGGCGTCGTAGATCGCCTGGTGGGAGAAGACCGCCCGGCTCGGATGCTTGCCGAACTCCTTCTTGCCCTTGCGGATCATGACCAGCTCTTCAGGCAGCACCGAGTGGCGGTCCAGCGGGTACGGCGTGATGAGGAATTTCTCGCTGTCGATTCGGGCGGAGAACGTCCCGGTCGTCGTGGTCAGAAGGCCCTGGCGATAGCCCCGCTCGATGAATTTGCAGAGCTGGTTGCGGAGGTCCTTCTCGCGGATGGTCATCATGGTCGGATCATACTCGAACGAGTCGATCGGCACATCGCTCTTGCTCTGGAGTTGGAGCTGCTGATCCGTCAGGTACTTCGGCTCGCCGATGGCATGGGCCTTGATCAGGACCTTGCAGCACACTTCGAGCGTCTCGAACTTCTGGAAGGCATCTTGGAGGGTGGCGCCGCCGCAGCAGACGCCGTGGTTCTCGAGGATCACGCTGTCGAAACCCTCCGCGAATTTTTGCGCGATCTTGTTGCCGAGGTCCTCGCTGCCGGGCGTGCCATACGGCGCGAACGCCACCGCGCCGTTCGAACGCCAGGCCTGGTGGAAGAGCCGGGTATCCGGGACCTTGTGCGCGATGCTGAAGGCCACGAGAGCCATCGGGTGGGCGTGGACGATAGCGCGGAGGTCCCGCCGGACCGCGTAGATCGCCTTGTGGAAGGGGTATTCCGAGGAGGGCTTGTGCAATCCCTCGATCCGCCCGTCGGCGCGGACGCAGACGATGTCGTTGGGCGTGAGTGTGCCCTTGTCGACGCCGGTCGGCGTGATCCACATATCCCCGTTCTCGTCGAGGATCGAGAGGTTCCCGCCGGAGGTCGTCGTCATCTTGTATCGATAGATCCGCTGCATCGTGAGCACGAGCTCATCGCGCGGATGCATGTATTCGTATCGCATAATCAGTCCTTGTTCGAAAGCAACCAGACTTCCCACCCCAGCCGGGCTTCGATTCACCGACATCCCGGCCAGCATTTACATGGAGTTTACAGCGCTCTTTTGTAACCCCTGTGGCATTCGAACGTCAATACGTTAGAATAGAGCGCGTCGTTTCGCTCCGGACGTAGCTGCGACAGACATTGGCGAGGGTTCGAGGGATGGTCATCACAATACTGACGGCAATCCTGCTCACGGTCGCCGAGCGGGCCTGGACGCCGGTCCCCACAGAGGAACTCGATTCCCCACTGCCCATCCCGGGCAGCAAGAACGGTGCGGTCTCGCGGCTGCGGTTCACGGATGCGCTGGGCGAGCCGCTGCCCGGAGCCACGGTGGAGATCTGGATCACCCGGCGCGACGGCTCCCGAATCTGCCTGGGCCGGACGGCGTTGGACTCCGCCGGCGGTCTGGCGTGCAAGACATCGCCGGATGACCTTCGGTTCGCGGAGTTCGTCGTATCCCATGCGGATTACGGCTGCGCCCAAGTCCGACAGCCGTTCGAGCCCAACGCCGCAATCGTCGCGCCGCTGCTCCGCACGGGGACGGTCGCGGCGGATCGCGCGATTTGGGGCCGCGTCGTGGACCCAAACGGGGCGCCCGTGGCTGGGGCAATCATCCACTGCCCGTACGTCCGTACGCTCGGCGAAGGTCTGATCAACGCGACCAACGAGACGCCGCAAGGCATCACGGACGCCAACGGCGCCTTCTCGTTCTACATGCCCAATCGCAGGAACCGGGACGACCGAGGCGAGCTGATCCCGCCGAAGTCACGGTACTGCGTGCGAATCGAGCCCCCGAAGGCACTCCAATTGCTTCCCTATGTTGAACCAATCGAAAATGGACGGGAATCGCTGATCGTTCTCGAACGCGGCGACCGTCTGCGACAACTGCGTTTCGAGGATCCCAATGGGGAAATCACCGATCCGACGAGACTCCGGTCAATCACCGTCTCGCTCCGGCGACCCGGACGCAACGTCTTGACGCTCTGCTATGACGACTGGAAGGACGGCGTACCGCTCGTCCCAGGCGCCTACGAAGCGTCGATGCGAGAATCGGGCGAGGAATCTCGGTTTGAACCGGTGGAAATAACGCAAGACAGCCCGGAGGAGGTGATCTTCCGCCTGCCGGCGCCGGTCACGTACTACGGTCGCGTGGTGCATGGACTGACCGGCCAGCCGATGCCCGCCGCATTCGTGCTGGCGATGAACGCCAACGCCGAGGATCGACTCTGCGATCTCACGACCGAGCAATGGGACACGCTGCACAGCCTCGCAGACAATCCAGCACAGGACGACCCCGCCCTCGGCCCGCTACGGAAGATCTATGGCTTCACCAAGCTGGTCCGAACGGACCGCACCGGCAGCTATGGCATTGCCCTGGAGGCGGACCAGTCCTTCTACGGGTTCGTCGCATTCGAGCAGGACTACCTTGCCGTGATGCAACGCAGACACGCGTTGGAAGCGGACGCAGACCGCTTCGCCGAGGTCCCGACGATCAAGCTCTTCCCCGCGGCTATGGTCCTCGTCGAAACGGTGATCGACAAGGAACACCCCTCGATCATGCCGAAGTGGGAGATCGACGAGCAATCGCGACCTGCGTGGGTCGGGGAACTGCTGGCCATCGACAACAACCGCGAGAGTTCCCTGGAATACGACGACTGGCTGGAACCCAACGCGCGACAGGCGGTCTCCGTGCCGGCCGGCGTCCGTCTGCGACTGAGACTCGAGACGCCATACGACGACGAGTTCTGTCCGGTTGTGATCCCGCAGAAGATCCGTCTTGCCGAGGGACAGACCGCCAACCTCGGGCAATTCGTCTTCGAACGGGCGATTTCCGTTCAGGTCAAGGCGGTGGATGCGACCGGGCAGGCTCTGGAAGGCATACCGATACGCAGCGTGCAGACTCGCGAGGGCGAGCGACCTTGCTGGAGCGTCGTACACAACACGGACGAGAAGGGCATCGCCAGGTTCTACCTCATCCCGAATTCGTCCGGCTCGTTCGGCGTGCTCTATCACAGCGACGATGGCGTCCATCTGACGGAAACGCTGGACTACAAGGTGGGGGGACCGGAGGACGCCGGACGCAAGTTCGTCCTGCAACTGTCGGACGAGATCCTCACGTACCTGCTACAGTGAGCGGCACCGGCGCAAGACAACGCCCCGGCCGACGACTGAGCCGACCGGGGCGTGATTGCCTCTCGACAGGACGCAGGGAGACAGACGGTTAGTATTCCCTGTCCTTCACAATACCCGGCTGCGGGACGGGGTAGCGGCCGTTGGCATCGGGCTGCAGCGGCGCCGGCGAATCCATCGTCAGCTTGTCCAGACCCGGGGCCATCTCGTGCGGGCAGTTGAGCATCTGCTCGAATGTGATTTCCTGCCCGGTGTGGGCGGACATCCGACCCATGCTCGTCACCAGACTGCACTCGACGCCGTACTTGGTCTCATTGTACGGCTTGTCGGCGCGGATGGCGTCGACCAAGTCGTTCCACTCGTTCTGGTACGGGTCCCGTTGGTCCATGGGGATCTTCGATTCCCAGACCGCGTTCGCCCTCGTCGGCTCCTGGCCCGTGTGAATGCTGGAAGGCAGGCCGCAATCACCGCTCTTGGACGCGATGGCGACGCCCTTCGTGCCGTGCACGTAGCTCGCATAGGGGCTGGCACAGTTGTTCATGCAGCGGCCGTCGAAGAAGAACTTCGAGCCGTCGGCATAAGTGTACTCGACCGAGTAGATGTCGAAGTTCTGGTCCACGTAGGTGACGCCTTCGGGACTCTGGCGATAGTGCCTGCCGCCCAAACCCAGCGCCTTGACCGGCCACTCGCCCTTGATCCACCCGAGATGGTCAATGATGTGGATGTAGAAGTCGCTGAAATTGCCGCCGCTAGCCCAGATGAAGCTGTGGAAGCGTCTCACCTGGTAGCACAGATCACTGATGTCGGCCGGCTTCGGCGGGGAGCTGAAGAACCCGACAGGGCCGTGCATGCGGTAGCCTCGCTGCAGGATGACATCGCCGATCTCGCCGTCCTGGACGCGTTTGACCAGTTCCGCGAGTGCCCGGCTGTGGCGGGACATCAGGCCGACGCCGACCTTCAGATTCTTGGCCGAGGCCTGTTCGCCCAGAGCGAGCATTCGCTTGCTGGTCGGCCCGTCCACGGTGACCGGCTTCTCCATGAAGACGTTGAGCTTCTTCTCGATGGCGTAGGTGAAATGCACCCAGCGGAAGGCCGGCGGAGTTGCCAGGATCACAATGTCGCCCGGCCGCAGGCAATCCATCGCCTTGCGGTACGAGTCGAATCCGAGAAACTTGCGATCTTCGGGCACGTCCACCTTATCCTTGAAGTCCCCTTTCAGACCCGCGTAGCTGTCCTTGAGCCGGTTCTCGAAGGCATCGGCCATGGCGACCAGCTTGATCGGGCCTTTCTTGACGTTCATGGCATTGGCCGCCGCACCCGTGCCTCGCCCGCCGCAGCCGACCAGGGCCACCTGGATCGTGTTGCTCTCGCCGGCGTACATCCGCGGAGCAATTCCAGCGGTCAGCGCCGACACCGCGGCCAGACGGCCCGTATCCTTCAGAAACTCGCGGCGTGACGTGCCTTTCCGATTGATTTCACTCATAGTGATCTCCTGTCACGATTGGACTTGCCTTGGCCCTCGTTGTTGCACATTCGCGACCCTGGCCATGGGATCCCGATCAAATGCCTTTTCGACAGCCACAGAACTCTGTGCCCCTGCCGATTCGCCATTATCCGCCATCCTCGGGATTTCGACAAGCATTTTCCCCAGGGCAATGTGTACAATGACCCTGTCGTCGATTGGAGATCGTCAGGAGTCCCACGGGTCCTATTCGTCGTATGAAAGACAGGAACATCGCCGTCCAGTTCGGGGCCGGCAATATCGGCCGAGGGCTCATGGGCCACCTCTTCTGGCAGGCGGGTCTGGAGACGGTCTTCGTGAACCGCAACGCCTCCCGCGCGGACCGCCTGAACCGGCGAGGCAGCTATCCTCTTCGCGTCCTCGACGCGTACTCTCGGAGCGTTCGCGAGCTGACCATCGGGCGGTTTCGGGTGCTCAGCACACATCAGAGCAGCGAGATCGCCGAGGCGATCGCCCAGGCCCGCGTGGCAGCCACCGCGGCGGGAGTGGCCAGCCTCGGTTCGATCGCGCCCATGCTGGCGCAGGGTCTCCACAGACGATTCGAGAGGCAGGCTGGACCACTCGATGTCTACCTGTGCGAAAACACACTGAACGCTGCTGAGCAGCTCTCGCGTGCGGTGATGGGCCTGCTCGACGGACCGGTCCGGTCCTGGACCGAGACGAACATCGGTTTCGTCGGCACGTGCCTGGCGGGAATCGTGGGAGGCGACGGCGCCCGCTCGGCGGACGACGACCCGCTCCTGGTGATCGCGGACGCGCATCGCGATGTCCCTTACGACGGCCGGGCCACCCGCGCCGGCGACCCTGCCATCCAGGGATTCCATCCGGTGGGCAATTTCCTCGCCGAGGTCGAGCGGAAGATCTTCACGAACAACGTCGGCCACGCCGCACTGGCATACTTGGGCTACCTGAGGGGGCACACGTATATCTACGAGACGTTTGACGACGATTTCGTGCGAAGCACGTTCGACGGCGCCCTGGACGAGACGACCGAGGCGCTGTTGCGGCGCTATCCTGCCGATCTGGACCGTCGCGAGCATATCGAGTTCCGCAAGGATGTCCGAATCCGCTTCGGCAATCCACTGCTCAGGGACACGGTCGCGAGGGTCGCCCGGGACCCGATCCGCAAGCTGGGCCGGGAGGACCGGATCGTCGGCGCCGCGGAATTGTGCCGATCCGAGGGGATTTGTCCCAATCACATCGCCACGATCTGTGCGGCCGCTTTGCGATACGATCATCGCGAAGATCCCCACGCGATCCGCTTGCAGGCCATGATCCGGGAAACAGGCGTGGGCGAGACGCTCAGGCAAATCTGCGGCGTCGATCCGTCCGACGACTTCGGACGGAAGGTCCTTGCTCGCTATCGCGATCTGCCCGCCCGCAGCCTCACCGCCTGAAGACGACCTCGTCGGCGTTCTCGACGTAGAACCGTCCCTCCTCGGGACTGGCGATCTCGATGCCCTGAATCCACAGGCCGGCGACGGTGACGTTCTCGACTTTGTGCTGGTCGTCGAAGCCGCAGACGATGGAGAAGGGGAACAGGCCGTCGATGACGCGGATGTCCCGGAACACGATGTCGCGGATATGGCCCCGGGATTTCGCATACTCCGCCCGCTGCTCCTCGGGGACGGTCAGGACGCCCTCCCAGGTGCCGTGCAGGGAACGGCGCTCGATCTCCCGCGCATCGGTCGGGCGGTCGTGGCTGTACCGCGACAGGACGATTGCCAGGTCGATCAGCTTGCGCCGGGCGTCCTCCACACGGATGTTCTGAAACCGCACGTCGCTGACCGTGGCCTGGTCGCCGTTGTGAATGCCGAACACCGCGCCGTCCTGGACATGGACCACGTCGCAGTTCGTGAAGGCGATGTTCCGGATCTCGTCCGCGCGAAGCTCGAATCCGATCTCCATCGCGTTCCCGCCTTCGGCGCTCCAGAGTACACAGTCGCTCACTTCCACGTTCCGCGTGCCCACGTTCGAGCCATCGCCCAGAGCCTTGACGGCCACACAGTCGGCCGCGGTTCGAATGAAACAGTTGCGAATCCGCACATTGCGGCTGCGAACGAGGTCGATGCCGTCCCCGCTGTCGCTCCCGCTGACGATCTTGACGTTGGCAATCGAGATACTGTCCGACCGGATCGGCACGATCTGCCGCGTCGGGCTGTTGCGAAGGATAATGCCCTCCATCGTCACCCCGGAGCAGTCCTCCAGGTGTACGAATCGCTGGGAGCCGGACTTCACAAAGCCTCGCATCTCCGTGCCGTCCAGGATCCCACGACCCAGCACCTTGATATTTCGGCTCCCCTTTGCCAGGATGGCGCCGTGGACGATCGCCCCCCCGCCAATGTACACGGTCTCGTTGTCGCGAAGCTCGATCGCGCCGGGCGAGTGAACCTTGCCGGCCTCGAAGTAGTGCATGCCGTTCGCATCTCGTTCGGGCCGACTTCGCTCGGGAGGATTGGCGAACAGGAACAGCGGCCTCCTGAGGTCGTGGTTGATCTCGATGCTGAAGTTGCCCGGCTGCGAGAGCGAGAAACGGATGACGTTGCCCTCCAGGGCCGGCCAGATCCCCCAGCTCCTCGGGCGGATGTCCACCGCTTTGACGTCCTGTTTCGGCGTGATGGCCACCTGGACCGTCCCCCAGAAGGAGAAACTCGCAATCGCTCCGACCGGCGAATCGTGCACGAAAACGTCCTGGCCATCCACCTGGACCTGGTAGCTCGTCGCGGGTTCCACGCCCGCTGGGGCCGGATAAACCTCTGCCACCGCCTGTGCAACCGAGGCGCTGCGCAAGACCCCGACCATCGTCGCGAGGGCAAACACACGGACGACACGCCGATGCGTCAACATATGACACCTCCAATCCGAATCCCGGACACGCGGACAATATTACGAGTTCCGTGCGGCAGCGTCAAAGGCGAAAGCCCTGTGGGCAGCGCTCGTGGTTGTGCAGACTGAAGAACCCTCACCGCAGCATTCTGCGCAGAATCCTCAGGTCCTTCTCGTTCGTTGGCGGAAACCGGCTCGGGATATCGAAGAGCAAGGTCTGATGCAGAATGCTCTTGGGATTCGAGAGAGCATCGAAACCTGCCTTTCCATGATACCGGCCGAAGCCGCTCTTGCCCACCCCGCCGAACGGCAGCGCGGGGGCCGTCAGATGGATCACGGTGTCGTTGACACAGACGCCTCCGGACGAGGTTTCAGAGATAATCCTGTGTTGGAGGTCTCTGCTGCGAGAGAAGACATAGAGTGCGAGCGGCTTGGGCTTTCGGTTGACGAGGGCAAGCGCTTCCGATACGTCTGCGAACTCCAGAACCGGAAGAAGCGGACCGAAGATCTCCTCCTCCATGATTCTCCCATCCTCTGGAACGTCTCCGATCAGAGTCGGCGATACGTACAGCTTCTCGCGATCCGCCTTCCCGCCCAGAATCACCCGTCCTTCCTTCATGAGATCGTTCAAGCGGTCGAAGTGCCTCTCGTTGACGATCCTCCCATAGTCTGGGCTCTGTCGAGGGTCCGCACCGTAGAACTTCAGAACGCACGCTCCGATACGCGCGACCAGTTCGTCCTTCACGCCTTTCTGTACAAGGAGATAGTCGGGAGCCACGCACGTCTGGCCTGCGTTGAGGAACTTGCCCCAGGCGATGCGCTTGGCCGTCCGGTCGATGTCGCAGTCATCCGCGACGATACACGGGCTCTTGCCTCCGAGTTCCAGTGTGACCGGCGTTATTCTCTGTGCCGCGGCCGTCATCACGATTCTGGCGATTCGCTCTGAGCCTGTGTAGAAGATATGATCCCATCCCGCACGGAGCAGTCCCTCCGCGGCGTCCGGACCGCCGCGGACGACGGACGCGCACTTTTCATCGAAGCACTCGGAGATCATCTGCGCGAGGACTCGCTCCGTGTTCGCGGCGACCTCCGACGGCTTCAGAACGGCGCAGTTCCCGGCGGCGATGCACGCGATCAGAGGCATGATCGCCAGGGCAAACGGGTAGTTCCACGGCGAGATCACCAGACATACCCCAAGCGGCTCCGGAACGACGCAGCATCGAGACAGAGGAAACAACTTCGGCCCAGGGACCCGCCGCGGTTTCATCCACTTCTTCAGATGCCTTCGCACATATGAGATTTCCGCGAGGCACAGACCTACTTCCGTGGCATACCCTTGTACCCTGGACTTGCCCAGGTCAGCCGTCAGCGCCGCGAGGATATCCTCCTGGCGCTCGCAGATCGCTTTGGCCAAACGCCCGAGCATCCTGTCGCGGAAGGCGAAGGACCTTGTGCCGCCCGAAGCGAAGAAACGTCGCTGTTCATCAACAGGACTGCCCATCATACCGCTCCATTCTCCCGCCTATCGGCCTTTCATTCGCGTATCTGTGGCAACGGGATGACCTGCCAGCCTTCGGTGCCGAAGCGGATGTCCCGCTCGACGAATTCCCAGACGACGACCTTCTTGCCCTTCAGAAGTGCCGGCTTCCTCGCCAACTGCTGGCGAACGAGGGTCGAGGCGCCGCCGTCGCTGATGATGCTGCTCAGGCCGAAGCCGAGGTTGTACGCGAGGTGCGCGACAAAGCCCGCGCTGCCGGGCTCGTCCCGCTCGAAGATTCGCAGGAAGCTGTCGCCCAGGACCAGGACCGGCGAGTTCGGGTCGTCCACGCAGGGTTTGCCGGTCCCCGAGTCGATCACTTGTGTGCAGCTCATCTTCTGCGGATCGAAGAGCTTCTGGACCTGCGGCACGCGGATCATCTGGAGCACGTCGCCATATCGCTCGACCACAACGGACTTCAGTTCGTACCGAGTCGTGCCTTTCTCCACGCACCCCGAGTCGAGCAGCCTGCGGGCGACCGTCTCTGCGGCCAGTCTCATCCCCTCCGGCGACCAGTGGCTATCCTGGGCCAGATAGCACGCGGGACTGCCTGCCGCTTGTCTCGCCTGGGCGTAGACCTCGAACAGATCGACAACCTCGATCCCGGCCTGCTTCAATCTCGCCAGAACATCGCGGGTCGTCGGATTCACCGGAGTTGCCATGCCAGCCGCTCGTGCCGCCAACTTCTCAGGATAGACACTGGCCTTGTTCGGCGAGGGCATTACGAGGAGCTTGATGCCGCGCTTGGCCAGGTCATCGCGGAATGACGTGATGGCGTCGAAGAGGTCGTCTCGGACGTTCGTAGTGACGCCGTCAGGCGTTATCTTCTTCTCGTCGGAGGGAAGATATGCCCTGACGGGCACACTGCGAACAGGCTCGACGAGGTATTGCACCGCGGGCCGGTAGAAGAACCACCCGTCGCGCCCGAGCAGGGCCTTATCCCCTGCGTCTTCCAGGAGAACGAAGCGAGCGAACTGCATCCAGGGACGGACCACCTGCGCCAGTTTGCACCCATTCTCCAGGCGGGTTTCGATGCGTCGGAGACTCGCGGGCGTCGGCGGTTGTCGGAACAGCTCGACGATCTGGGGCGTGTCGCCCTCGCGCAGGTCGAAGACGACCTGGCTGACAGCAACGGCGGCAACCATCGCCAGGAAGGCGACGATCAGGCAGACGTGTTGTGAGCAACTGGCCCTCACGCGACACCCCTAGAACTGGAAGTACAAGAACGAACGGAACGATTGCGAGAACATCGTCATCACCGAAACCGCAAACAGAACGATCAGAATCAGGACCTTGAGCCAGGTGAGCCGTCGGACCCAGTCGAAGCCCTGGACGGGCTGGAACACGAGCAGCGAGCACAGAGCCATGAGGATGAGGTGGCCTCGGGTGTAGATCAGGGCGCTCAGCAGCGTGGAGCCGCCCTCGGCCGCCTGGGGCCAGAACAAAATCGCGAGCATCCGCCCGGCCTCGGAGAGATCCGTCGCACGGAAGACGACCCATCCCAGCGTGACCAGAGCGAAGGTCGCGAGGCGCGATGCGCAGAGCCCTATGGGTCCCATCGGTCCTATCCGTCCTATCGATCCCATCCCCCTGCGAACTCGCTCAACGATCAGCCACAGTCCATGCCAGGCACCCCAGACGATGAAGGTCCAGCCGGCCCCATGCCAGAGACCGCACAGCAGAAACACGATCATCAGGTTCGCGTAGGTGCGAGCGACGCCGGCCCGGCTGCCCCCCAGCGGGACGTAGAGGTAGTCTCGCAGCCAGCTCGACAGCGAAATGTGCCAGCGCCGCCAGAAATCGGCGACGCTGCTCGCCCGGTACGGCGCGTCGAAGTTGCGCGGGCACTCGAACCCCAGCATGAGCCCGATGCCGATGGCCATCTCCGAGTACGCGGAGAAATCGAAGTACAACTGGAACGAGTAGGCGATGGTCCCGAACCACGCGTCCAGCGTCCCGGGCGACGCGGCGGAAAAGACCGCGTCCGCCACCTGCCCTGCCGCGTTCGCCAGGAGGATCTTCTTCGCGAATCCCACGATGAAGAGGGCAACACCTCGCGAGAACTTGTCCAATGTGTGCTCGCGACCGGCGAGATGATCGGCGAAGGTCGGCGTCGGCTCCGCCTTCGGATCGACGGTGTTGTACCGCTGGATCGGACCCGACAGAAGCTGTGGGAGGAACGAGACGTAGCAGGCGAAATCCAGCAGCGACCGGGCCGGCGGCCGTCCGCGATAGACGTCCACGACATACCCGACGATCTTGAACGTGTAGAACGAGATGCCGACCGGCAGAAGGACCCTGAAGACGGGCAATGCGTCGTGTCCCGCCCACAGCAGGATACGATTGAGGTTCTCCTCGACGAACCCGGTGTACTTGAAGAAGCCCAGGATCGCGAGGCCCATCACGATGGCGCAGCCCGTCCACAACAGGCGTGCGGTCTGTCCCCTGGTCGCCGCGACGACGCGGGACAGCACGTAGTTAGCCAGGGTCATCCCCAACAGCAGGGCCGCGAACCGCCAGTCCGCCCAGGCATAGAACACGCACCCCGCCGCGAGCAAGACGACGTTGCGGACCCTCGGCCAGCGCCGCGGGACGAGCCCATGCAGCAGCAGAAACACAGGCAGGAAGTAGAACAGGAATATGTGGGAGGTGAATGCCATCGATCACTTCGCGGCCTTGTCGGTCCAGATCGCCCAATGGACCGGGTCGTTCACGTCGCCGAAATACTTGTTGATGATGCCGCCCATGTAGTAGTCGTCGATGGGGACCTCCAGGGCCATACGATGCACGTCGCCCACGCGGAACTGCTTGACGTTGCCTCCGATCTCCTGGACGCGGGCGTCCGCGACGCTGCTGCGCGGCTCCGCGGGGTTGTAGTGCCCGACGTAGATGACATCCTCGTCCACCTTGCCCCGGTGGACCTGGACGACCTTGTACTTCATCACGTGCGCGTAATCGTACAGGGGATCGTCGATCAGATCGCCGCGGATCTCCTCCAACCGGGCGGTGACCTCGATGCTGCCGCGGGTGGTGACGTTCGGGTCCACCGCGGCAGGGGGCGACTTCTTCGCACAGGAAACACCCGCCAGCACGATCCACAACAAGACTCCCGTGGAGACTGTCTTCATTTCTGAGCTCCTGTTTCCGCATACGTCCAGCACGGCTCCCAGCCTTCGACAAGCTGGAGCACCGTCGCGTCCTTGGCATCGGGGTGCACCTTCCGCAGGGCGACGCTCGGCCCATGGATGGCGGGGGCATCCTCCATTCGCATCACGCAGATCGGCGCCCCGGACTTCTCGGAGCCGCCGCCGTCTTCGGGACATCGGGTGAACAGCACGTACTTGCCGTCGGGCGACAGCGCGCCGCCATAGATGTGATAGCCGTCCTCGCCGTAGATCATCTTGGCATCCGTGCCGTCGCCCTTGCCCATCCAGAGTTGCGTGAAGCCATAGCCATCCTGGCCAGCAGGCCGGCAGGGGAAGATGACGTGCGTCGAATCGGGGAACCAGTCGGGCGTGCAGCTCTGAAACTCGTGCACGATATTCACTTCGCCGGTCTGTGCGTTCATGCGAACCACGGTCCACATGATCCGGGCGTTCGCCACACCGCAGAACCACTGCCCGTCCGGGGACCAGAAGAGTTGCTGGTAGATGCCCTTTCGCGGCAGCTCGCGTACGACCTTCTTCGTCTCAAGGTCCACAATCTGGATACCCTTCTGACTCAGACAGGCGATTTGTTTTCCATCGGGCGACCACGACGCCCAGGGAAACTCCCGGTCGCCGCCGATCTGGACGGGATTCGAACCGTCGGCCTGTGCGATCACGAGGTTTCCCTGGAAACCCCAGAGGTCGTGACTGATAACCGTGCCCTTTGCAAAGCGCCGGTAGAGCAATCGCTTGCCGTCAGGCGAGAACCGGGGGCCGCCTTCCTCATGGTCCGGCGTGTTCGTGACGTTCCGACGTTCCGAGCCGTCCGGTCGCATGAGGAACAGATCCCATGTCCCGTTCTCCCCGCGGGCCGCGAACGCAATCCATCCTTTGCCGCCCACTTCTTTCGCAAGCTGGGCTACGCGGTCCTCCTGCGCCCCCGAGACAGCAGGAACCAGGATCACGATGGCGGCAAGAGCCAGGAGGACGAACGTCTCTCGCGCGCCCGTGTCGAACCTGGAACACTCCTGGGAACAGACGCCACGGCCGGATTCATATGTATTCAATCCGATAGACGACGCTCTGGGTGGCACGGCCAAACTTGTTTGACCGCGCTTGTTCCGATTCATCCCATCACACGCTAAGACACGCTCAAGCTTCGCTTGGGCGCGGCACCCGGCATTCGAGGGGCTTGCGTTGAACACGCATCGTTTCATCATGATATGGAGACTCCTGCTCAGCCCTATGCGGGTCGGTTGAACTGGGGGATCTTCATCTGCTCGCCGCCTCGCAGGGCGGACTCGTGCGCGACGATGCCCGGGACGGTGTAGGCCAGCGCCTCGTAGATGTCCACCGCGGGCCGGCGGTTGTGGACCAGCGCGTCGATGAACTCATGCGTCAGGAACGTGTGCGAGCCGTAATGCCCGCTGTCGTGCCGCAGGGGCTCGGGCAGCATGTCGGTCTTCCACCAGGCGGGCTGCTCGTACCTCTCCATCTCGGGCAGGTCGCGGACGAAACCCGCGTCGTCCTTTTCCTTTCGTCCCTCGGCCGATCGGACGATCACCGGCGGCAGCCCGGTCGGCTCGTCGCAGTAGAAGCTCATCTTGTTGCCGATCCACTGGGCCCGCTCGGTCCCGCGATGGGCCCCCTTCCACCAGACGTTGCAGCGGAAGGCGTGCCCGCGATCCGTTTTGAACATGGCCGACTCGTTCCAGAACGGGTTTTTGTAGACGTTGTCCTTGCAGATCGGGTCGTCGTCGCCCCAGCCGTAACAGGAGACCTCGGTGAGCCGCTCGCCCGTGACGCCGGCGATGAAGGCAGTGCAGTGCGTCGGATAGTGCATCGGCGCCAGGCCGTGACGCCAGGTCCGCTTGCCGTTCTCGAAGTAGAGCACGTCCAGACCGGCATGCTGGTACTCGGCCTCGCAGTAGTAGATCTCGCCGAACCTGCCCTGCTCGTGGAACTTCCGCACGGAGATCGTCGGCTGCTGGTAGTAGCTGGTCTCGGCCATCATGTAGGTCAGGCCGGAGGTCTTCACCGCGTGGAGGAGCCGCTCGGCCTCCTCCACGCCGCCACCCAGGGACGCGGGCACCGCAGAAATCGCGTGCTTGCCGTGCTTCATCACTTCCGCGACGTGCTTGACGTGGTTCGGCCCTTCGGTAAAAACCGCCACCGCGTCGATGTTCTTGTCGAGCACCAGCTCTTCGAGCGAGGTATACGACTTGCTGCACTTGTACGTCCGCATCAACCCGTCGCGTCGTTCCGGCCGCAGGTCGCTGACCGCCTCGACGACGCAGTCCGGATGTTCGTGCCACTGGAAGCTCGTGCCGAATCCCCCGCCCACAACGCCGATCCGAATCCTCTTCGGCGCCGTATTGACCGCCAGGGTGGAGTACAGAGGCAGCGTTGCGCCTGCGATGGCCGCAGTGGACGTGAGGAACTGCCGCCGGGAACAGGGATACGGCCTGGAAACGACGGGCGACGAGGAACTCGCAGGATATGAAACAGCCATAGTGATTCTCCTGTCACAAAGGTATTCACGTACCGATTACTTACCACACCGAGCCGGGGAATACAAGGACCGATGAGACCGGTACATCGCCGACGGTACTTGTCAGAAGCCGGCAGGGTCGATAGGATCGGTGCCGGACGGGTGAACCGTCCAAAGGAGTGGACTCATACAAAAGAACGCGGTATTGAGGATCCTCAACCCAATCCTGGCTGTGTTGGTTGTCACGCAGGCGCTGTCTGTCATCTTCGGCGAACATCTCTCATACAAGGCATTCGAGGTGATTCACGAAGGCGGCGGAATGCTCCTGCTGATCGGCATCGCCCTGCACGTCGTCCTGAATTGGAAGTGGGTCCGCGCCAGCCTGCTCGTCCGCAGGGAACTCGCAGAGACCGTCGCTCAGGTCGCGTATCACCCGGACTTCGCAAAACTACGGACAAGTGGTGAAGACACTGGTTGTCATTGACGAAAAGCGTACATGTGTCTGGCAGTACGAACATAGAGGGTATTCTCCACCACTGCGGGAGTAGCAAAGACCGGTTCCTGCAGGTCGTTCTTGGCCAGGATCTGTAGCTGATCTCCCGTTCCCAATATGCTCATGACGCCTTTGGAAGAGGCGATATAGACCCGCCCATGAGCACCGATGGGCGAGGAGTAGTAAGGTCCAGCAGCCCCAAGCCGTTCGCAATACAGGAGTCTGCCCGTCTCCGCAACCATGCAGGAAACCACGCCGCCATCTTTGACCATGTAGACACGACCATCATAGTACAAGGGGGACGGCACTTCCGGCACATTCGTCGTTTGCTGCCACAGGACATTCGTGACGGTGGCGTCGCCCCTTCCGCCGGATTTGATTGCCACCAGTCCATGCTCTTTGGAGAGCCCAGAGACCAAGGCGTTGGCCCTCTTCCATTCACCCTCGTCAATCGAGCCATCCTTGTCGCCATCGACAAGATCGAAGAAGGTCTTCAGGTAGAGCTTGCTCCCGAACGCGTCGCCTGTCTCCGGACGCTGGGAGATCGCCAGATCACCAGGAAACTCCTGTTTGTTGATCTTTGCGTCTCCGTCCGCGTCATACTGCGCAAGCAACGTCGCGAAATCAGCCAGTTTCATGCGGAGGTCCGCTTCGCCGAAATTGCGCCACGCGCCCACAAACAGGATGTCGTCGCCAACCACCGGCGTGCTCACGCCGTTCGTGGCAGCACTCACGGACCATACACGAGCACCGTCCTGCTGCGCATACGCCACGACCTCATCCATCCGGTGAACAACGATCTCTTGTCCCCAGACAACAGGCGTAGAGTAACTCGTGGCACCAAACGCCGATAACGCGGATCCAGCCGCCAGGGGCTGCGGGCGTTTCCAGATCTCCTCGCCCGTGCGCCGGTTCACCGCAAGGAGGTAGGGATCGTTCTGTTCATCCCTGCTGAGTATCACCAGTTCGCCGGAGACAATCGGCGAAGTCCCGCTACCGAATCTGACTTTGGGAATGGGCAATGCAACGCTCCACTGAAGATTGCCTTCCAAATCATAGCACAGTAACCCACAGGAACCGAAATACACGTAGAGCCGTTCCCCATCCGTGGTAGGGGTAGCCGCGGCGGGACTGTTGATGGGATGGACTTTTTCGATCTGCGTCGCCGGCGCAACTCGACGCCACAAGATGTTCCCACTACTGCGATCAAGACAGAATGTTTGGAGTTCCTGTCGTTCCCCATCGAATCCCGTCAAGAAGACTCGGTTGCCACAGATGCAGGGAGAGGAGTGCCCCGGCGGAATGACTATCGCCCATAGCACGTGTTCCTGCGGGCCAAACTGGACGGGCGGATCTGAGGTCGCATTTGCGACTCCACGACCATCAGGCCAGCGGAATTGGGGCCACCAAGCCTCGCTGTCCGCCAGTGCTGGGGAAGAAAGCAAGATCGCCGCTGCGATCAAAACCACACAAACGACACCTGGGCGTTTCCTCATGAGGATCTCCCCTGTCAATGCCGTTGGCGACGGGCGGCAGCCTCAAGATCGAAGGCCTTGTTTGTAGTGACGCCGTAAGGCGTTATCTTCCTTTCACACGAAGATATGCCCTTCCAGGCACACTGCGAACAGGCTTCGCCTGGCGCTGCCACCCGTCGATGAAGACTTCACGCGTGGGTTGAGAATCCACCCTACACTCCCCGTGACGCGGGCCGCGAGTCATCGGCCTATTCCGTGACCTTCCCTGTCGCGGCCCACTCCGCGCCTCGGGCGATGATCTTCTGGACGTTGGGGGTCATCAGGGCCTTGCGGTCGTGGCCGAAGGCGTTGTGGACGACCCGGCCGTTGCCGTAATTCTGCACGAAGACCAGCGGCTCGGTCTTCTTGCTCCAATCTGAATCGGCGGTCACGAGCACCTGGATCTTGGCGTCGCCCTGGAGCTTGGCGTACAGCTCGTCATCGACCTCGAAATCGCTCAGACCCGCGGTGATCGGGTGCTGCTTGTCGACCACCTTCGCCTGGAACGGGGTGCGAGGTCCGTGGCCGGAAGTGCCCATGATCCATTTGCGTCCGCACAGCTTGCCGAACTCCTCCCACTTGGGGAACGACGCGGTCGCCAGGTGCTGGACGAAGAAGCCCTTGCCGCCCTTGACGTAGTTCAGCAGGTTCTCCTGGGCCTGGGCGGGCAGTTCGGCCAGTTTCGCCGAGTAGATCAGGAACGCGATCACGTCGTAGTTCTTCAGCGCGGTCGCCGATTCGAGGATGAGCGGGTCCTCGCAGATCTTCACGTCGAACTTGCCCGAGTTGACCAGGATCTCCCGCGTGGTCTCGGACATCTCCCGCCAGGGATGGGCGGAGACGTCGTCGCCCGTGATGAGCAGGACCTTGATCGGCGAGGGCTTGGCCGGCTGGGCCCCCAGGCAGAAGACCATCGCCAGCATCGCAACCCCAGTCACAACTTTCAGTGAACGCATGCCATTCCTCCTTGTCTAAACCTTGATGTTATTGTCCTCACCGTCAGGCCCCCCTCGCATCACACGATTTCCACACTCGTGCCAATGATCTCAGAGAGGATACTTGCCTTGTCGTGATTCTCATATTCATCGGCAAAGATGCACTTCGGCTCGATGGCGGGATCCACCTGAAACGCCCAATGGAACAGCGTGGCGGTAATCTCGATCCGTCTTGTGTGGTCCGGCTCATCCACGACCACCGCGACATCGATATCGCTCGATTCGCGCGCCTGCCCTTTCGCATGGGAGCCATACAGCAACACTTTGCGAATTGCCAGGGACTGCCTGGCGGATTCGTAGAACCGCAGCACCTTCTCGCGAATCACAGCTTCGATTTGAGCCATGCGAATGTCCCCCGAGTGGATTGCAGGATCTGATCTGCTTTCGATTCTGTCATGGTCTTTGCCAGGGATTCGATATCCTCGGTGTAGCGAGACTCAATGTAGTACGAATTCAGCACCTCGATCATGCCCAGCATTCGGCTGTCTATGTCGTCTTTCAAGGGCAGTTCGGCGATCAGGCGAAACAGGTTGTGCGTATACGGCGGTGTCGTACCACGGTATTTCACGTAGCAGGCCTTGAGAACTTTCTCGACTGCCTGCTGGCACATGAATCCGACATAGAGCAGCCGCCCGGCCTGCAACATCGCATCCGCCGTCGCCAGATCGTACTCGGCCAGCGCCAACCAGTTGTCCACTACCTTGTGAGCCACATTCCACCATCGTCTGTGACAGTCAACCTGCGCTCATTCTAAATCAGAGTGACGACAGACGCAAACACTCAATCGGTATGCATTTCAGGGGGCAACCCGACTTCTGGATGCCCACGTCGGGAAAATGGGGTTGACCATTGACCAATGGCGCACATTCGGGTATAGTTGACTTGTTGTTTGAGGATATGCGACGAGAGGAAATATGGCGCAAATCCTGGAGAACTCGAAGGACATCGAGCTTTGGCTCAAGCTGATTCGGGCCGAGGAGGTCGGGCCGGTGACGTTTGGGCGACTCCTGAAGCGGTTCGGGTCGGTGGATGCGGCCCTTGGCGCATCGGTCAGCGAATTGACCAAGGTCGAGGGAGTGGGGTTCAAGACCGCCGAGCGGATCGCCGCAAGTCGCGACCAGTTCGACGCCCGCGAGGAGCTGGAACTGGCGGCCAAGCTGGGCGTCTGGCTCCTGCACATGGAAGACGCCCGTTACCCCAGGTTGCTCAGGCAGATCTACGACCCGCCGCCGGTGGTGTACGTCAAGGGCACGCTGACCCGCGAGGACACGCTGGGCGTCGCGATTGTCGGCTGTCGGCGGTGCAGCCTGTACGGCCAGGAGCAGGCGTCGCGATTCGCGCATCTACTGGCAGCAGCGGGCTTTACGGTTGTCTCGGGGATGGCCCGAGGGATCGATACCGCCGCTCACAGCGGCGCCTTGGCTGCCCAGGGTCGGACTATCGCGGTTCAAGGTTGCGGCCTGTCTCGGGTCTTTCCGCCGGAGAATGCCAAGCTCTTCGAGCTCATCAGTGCTTCCGGGGCCTGCATCTCCGAGCTTCCACTGCGGGCCGAGCCCCTGGCGGAGCACTTCCCGCCCCGCAATCGGATCATCGCGGGCCTGTCGCTCGGGACCCTCGTCATCGAAGCGGGCCTTCGATCCGGAGCCCTGATCACCGCCCAGACCGCCCTGGAGAGCAACCGCGAGGTCATGGCCGTGCCGGGCAAGATCGACTCGCCTGCGAGCCAGGGTCCCCACCAGCTCATCAAGCAGGGCGCCAGGCTGGTCGAGTCGGTCGAGGACATCATGGAGGCCCTCGGCTACATCGGTGAGCAACTCAAGGACCACACGGCACTTACGACAAAGGAGGCCGTCGAGACGGTCGAGGCGCCGTTGTTCGACCCGGCCACGTTCAACCTCAAGGGTCACGAGAAGACCCTCTACGACGCGCTCGGCAAGGAGCCTGCGCACATCGACCAGATCATCGCGGATACAGACCTGCCCGCAGGTGCGGCCAACGCCGCGGTCATGTCGCTGCGTCTCAAGGGGCTCGTCAGGCAACTCCCCGGCAACCTGTTCGCAAGACGCTGATAGGTCGAACGTCCAGCCGGGCACCGTCTGCAGGGGGGATAACCGTAGTTGCCACCTCTGACATAGCGACGAGGCACGGGCCGGACGCTGTCATTCCTGCACAAGCAGGAATCCGGGAACCGTGGGACGGGGCGCGACCTGGAGAATGGATTCCCGCTTGGCGCGGGAATGACATTCCAGGGTCTGTATGAACCCCTATTGCACGCGCAGATACGGTCATGCGCCCCCATTTGCACCGCGGGCGCGTGTGCGATTGACAACCGCGGGCGGGCGGGATATCATAAGAGAATCATAGGTTGAATGCTGTCTTGGATGGAGGACGGTCGGCAGCAGAGCCTTCATTCTCTCGACGGTGGTCCCGACTTCGTACATCGTGCCGCAGAACCGGGACACGCGTTCTCGTCGACCCGCGCGTCTGATCGAGGATCGGACCGAGAGCATATCGAACTACGTGTAGGAGAACGATCATGTGGACGAAGGCAACAACGATCGTAGCCGCCGTGCTGGTGATGAGCATCGTGTCCAGTGCGATGGCAGGACAACTGGGGTACTGGGCATTCGACGAAGGGACCGGCACGACCGTCAAGGACGGTTCCGGCAACGGCAACAACGGCCGGTTCGTCGGCGCGCCGATCTGGGTAGACGGCATCCTCGGCAAGGCCCTCCAGTTCGACGGCGTAGATGACTACATCGAGGTCCCGCACAGCGCCAAGCTGATCCCCACCACCGGAAAGGCCAGCGTGTCCGTGTGGATCAACGCCCAGCGCCATCCGGGCCCCAGCGGCGCGTGGCAGGGCATCCTGGCCAAGGGAGGCGCCCCTCGCCTGTACAACATCTACACGCATGAGAGCCAGACGCTGCATTTCAGCACGGGACCGAGCGGCGCCTACATCGGCTCGAACAGCACGGGCACCGTGCCCCTGAACGAATGGGTTCACGTCGCCGCGGTCGTCAACAACTCCCACCAGTACTATATCAACGGCGCACCGGCCGGCACCTTTGCCAACGGAGCGACGGTCCCGACCGGCGGGACCGCGGTGCTGACCATCGGTCAGACCGGGGAGTCGAACTACTTTCTCGGGAAGATCGACGAGCCGCGCATCTACGACGTGGCCCTCACGGCCGACGAGGTCAAGGGCCTGTTCGAGGGCACTCCGCCGAGCTGGCCCAAGGCCAAGAACCCCAACCCCGTCGACGGGGCCATCGGCGTGAGCTTTGCCCTGCTCCAGTGGGAAGCCGGCGACGGCGCCGTCACGCACAACGTCTACGTCGGCACGAGCCCGGACCTGACGGAGGCCAACCTCGTTCAGTCTGGAAAGACCCAGGCGTTCCACTACTACGCTGCCGGCCTGGAATCGGGCGCCACCTACTACTGGCGCGTGGATGAGGTCGAAGCGGATCGGGTCACCGTCCATACGGGCGACGTCTGGAGCTTCACTGCCATTCCCGTCGAGGCCTACGCACCGAATCCTGCCGACGGCGCTCAAAATGTGCTGCGCGGCATCGAGCTTTCCTGGTCGCCCACGATTGACGCGATCACGCACGACGTGTACCTGGGCGTCAACCGGGATGACGTCGCCGCCGGGACCGGCGATACGTTCAAGGGCAACGTGCCCGAGCTGACGTTCACGCCCGGCACGCTCGAAGGAGACACGACCTACTACTGGCGAATCGACGAGGTCGACATCCATGGCGCTCGGACCCAGGGCAGCGTCTGGAGCTTCCACACGGTGCCCGCGTTCCCGATTTCCAACGTGAACCTCGTCGGCTGGTGGAAGCTGGACGAGGAGGAAGGGACCTTCGTCCTGGATTCCTCCGGCTACGACAACCACGGCGCCCTGCGGAACAGTCCCCAGTGGGCGGAAGGCTACGACGGCGGCGCCCTGGAACTGGACGGCGCCAGCGACTATGCCGAGATCCCGCACAGCGACACCCTGACCGTGAACTCGGAGGTAACGGTGATGGCCTGGATCAACGCCGTCACTCTCAATGCGGACTACCAGGGAATCGTCGCCAAGGGCAACGCCGTCCGGTCCTACAGCCTGTATCTTCAGAGAGCCGGCACGTTGCACTTCAGCACCACCTCGACCGCCGCAGGCGCCTATGTGGGCTCCAGCAGCAGCGGCACGGTGGCGACGGGCGAGTGGACGCACGTCTGTGCCATGGTTGCGGCGGGCGGACACCAGTACTTCATCAACGGCCAGGCCGCCGGCACCGGCGGCAGCGGAATCACACTGCCCGGAACGACAGACACCATGCCCGTGCGGATCGGCAACACGCAGGAGGGCGGACGCTTCTTCACTGGAACGATCGACGAGGTCCGCGTCTACCGGACCGCTCTGACCCAGGACCAGGTCCAGGAAGCCATGCAGGGCGACCCGCTGCGTGCGAGGAATCCGCAGCCTGCCCACAACACCGACGTGGACATCCGCTCCGCGGAGGCACTGAGCTGGTCCGCAGGCAAGACGGCCGCCCAGCACGACGTCTATTTCGGACAGGACAAGGACGCGGTCGCAACAGCCGGCGTCGATTCCCCCGAGTACCTCGGACGCCAGGCCGACGCCAGCTACCCGCTCGACGGATTGGTCGAATTCGGCGGCGGCGACTACTTCTGGCGGATCGACGAGGTCGAAGCCGACGGCGTCACGATCCACAAGGGTCTTGTCTGGAAGTTCACAGTTCCCGCCTTCTACATCGTGGACGACATGGAGAGTTACACGGTCGAGGAGGGCAGCCGGATCTATGAGACCTGGCTTGACGGCTACGCCACGAAAGCGAACGGCTCGATCGTGGGCTACCTCGACGCACCGTTCACCGAGGGCAAGATCGTCCACGGCGGCAAGCAGTCCATGCCGTTCGACTACAACAACCTCGCGCCGCACTACTACAGCGAGGGCGAGTTGGCCTTCGCATCGCAGCAGGACTGGACGATCAATGGCGTCGACACCCTGGTTGTCTGGTTCCGAGGCAATGTGGAGCGATTCACGGAACCCGAACCCGGACGGTATGTGATCAGCTCCATCAGCGCCGACGTCTGGGGCACAGCGGACAACTTCCGCTTCGTCTACAAGCGTCTCTCCGGCGACGGCACGATCACTGCCAAGGTCAATGCCATCACCGCGAGCACTACGACCTGGGCGAAGGCCGGCGTCATGATCCGCGAGAGCCTGGACCCCGCCTCCTCCTATGCGTTCATGTTCCCGACGCCCGACGGTCGAAGGGCATACCAGAACCGCTCGAGCACAGGCACCTCCGCTCTGTCTGCCCACAGCGCCGCCGGCGCGGTGACCTTCCCGATCTGGGTCCGGGTCGAGCGCAAGGGCACCCAGTTCACCGCCTACTACTCCCAGGACGGCGTCACCTGGGTCAAGCAGCCCGCCAATGAGAACACCGGGACCGACGCCTCGGGCAATCCCCAGGTCATCCCGATGACGGGCACGGTCTACATCGGCATGGCGGTGACCAGCAACAACGCCGGAGTCGCCGCCTGCTTCGGGGACTTCTCCGATGTCGCAACGACGGGGTCGGTCAGCGGCGCATGGACGGCAGCCAATATCGGGTTCAATCCCGGCTGCGATCGCGATACGTTGTACGTGGCCCTGTCCGACAGCAGCAACAAGACAGCGGTCGTCGCACATGACGATCCGGCGGCCGTCAACCTCACCGAATGGACCGAGTGGCCGATCCCGCTGGGCAGGTTCACCGGAGTGAACCCCAAGCGGGTCAAGACGCTGTGCATCGGGGTCGGCGATCGGGACGCCACCTCCCCCACTGGTCTCGGCCTGCTCTACTTCGACGATATCCGCCTGATCCAGCGGTAGCATCGCGGATCAGCCCGCCGTGGCGCCGCGTCCTTTCTCCACTCGACGCCTGACGGCTGCAAGAAAGCATACAGCGAGGCCCGTCCCCAGAGACGGGCCTCGCTGTATGGGGGATTCCACAATGCGGCCTCCCCGCGGCTTCGCGCTGGGATCGCCGTACCTCTGTTCTCAGGCATTGCGAGGCGCAGACCGAATCCGCTCTTGACAGGCTGATTTCTCTTGACAAAGCAGGCAAAATGCGTAAACTGGAGAATATATAAACCCCAAGACCCGGATCATTGCCCTGCGGATAGACCCAGAGTCCGGGGGGGTGCCCTTGCTGTTCGGAGAGAACGATAGGAGGAAACGAAATGAGCACATCTGCGCGCCTCGCATTGTTGATGGTGCTGACGGTGTTGCTTGGGGTCAATGTGTGTTCCGCAGCCATTGTGCCAATCACTAGCGTCGTCGCCGGCATGAACGGAAAACCCCCGTACACGCTGGAGAGCATCACGGTGGGTGATTACACAATCACGAAGGAATTCCTGGCCCTCGGCGAGAGCACCGGCGAGTCTATTCTCTTCAGCGACATCTCCAGCGCGGACAATTTCGATCTGAACTCCGTAGCCTCACGAAACGACTCAGGCATCTGGCGAGTCACAAGCATTGGCGGATCCGAGACTTATAGAGATACCAACGGCGACCATCCCGATTTCTTCCTGTTCGAGGTCGGCATGAACGACACGGTCGCCGTGCAGGCAATCTTCGCCGACGGCACACTGGGTCAGGCGGTCACAATTTCCCAGTCGGACTGGGGTGATACGGGATTGGACAGGGTAGGCCTGCTGGTGTCGGGTCAGTCTATCGGCGGCGTCGCATTCTCCGTTTCGGACCTGCTGGACGCCAATGGACAGCCCCTCGGCGCGGATACCGTGATCAGGGGTCTTCAGTTCGACAGCGAGACCATCGACCCGGTCCATTTCTCCGCCGCGGTGATGGTCCCCGAGCCCGCCACGCTCGCGATCCTGGGCCTTGGCAGCCTGGTCATTCTCAGAAGACGCCACTGAAGCTGAGCCGAACCCCTGCGGGTCTTCTGACCCTACCCCGGCCGTGCTGCGAAGGGCGCACGTTCCAGGATCACCCGCTGCGGGCTTCCTTCCCACCGCAAGACGGGCCATTCCAGGCTGCTTCTGCAATATTCCACTCACGAACCGCGTCTAATCAGTCAGGAATCGACAGATGACAGGTTATGGACACAGGCCGCAGAACAGAACCGCCCGACGAGGAAAGGTGCGATGACCAGAGGTGCCCTCAGGGGCATGAATCCGTCCGCAAAGTAGCAGTGGATGGTTGTATTATGGGGCTTTCGTAAAGCCAGTATTGCCAGACAGTTACATGACTGGAGCCTGCCGCCGGGTGCAGATTTCCCCCGTGTGGAGGCAGGTTGGCAGTTGACTGCGAGAACGCGATTTGCTAACATGGCGGGTTCATGGCCAAGACAATAAGGACAACGGGTAAGAAACAGGCGAAAAAGGACTCTTCCAAGGTCGCCCCGGTTAAAGCCAAGAGGGCTTTCGGCAAGTATCAGGAAGCGTTGGCTTATCTGCTTGAGAGAACCGACTACGAGAAGGAAGAGCACGTACGCTATAACGTGACCACGTTCAGCCTGGAACGGATGGAGAGACTCTTGTCTCTCCTGGGCGATCCTCACACCAGGATCAGCACGGTCCACATCGCAGGAACCAAGGGCAAGGGCTCGACCGCCACCATGCTGGCGCGGATGCTCGAAGCCAACGGCTACACCGTCGGTCTGTACACCTCGCCGCATCTGGTCAATCTGCACGAGCGAATCACGGTCAACTCCGAGATGATCACCGAGGCACAGATGCTCGCCTTGATGAACCGTCTGTACGCTCCGATCGAGAAGCTGGCCAAAGACAACCCGCCCACGTTTTTCGAGATCATGACCGCGCTGGCCTTCTGTCACTTCGCGGACCGCCAGATCGATATCGGCGTGATCGAGACCGGTCTGGGCGGCCGGTTGGACAGCACCAACGTGATTCTGCCCAAGGTGGTGGGCATCACGAGCCTGAGCATCGACCACAAGCAGCAGTTGGGCGACACGCTCGACCGCATCGCCATGGAGAAGGCCGGCGTGTTCAAGAAGGGCGTCCCCGCCGTCACCGTACAGCAGGAGCCCATCGCGATGAACGTGCTCAAGGCCCAGGCTCTGGCGATGAAGACGCCTCTGAGCGTCACCGGCACCGACATCGACTTCTCCTACCGCTTCGAGACGTCGCGAGAGCACGGCCCGCACACGCGGATCTGCCTTTCGACTCCGACGAGCAAGTTCGAACATCTGCGAGTGCCCCTCTACGGGCGTCACCAGGCCATCAACTGCGGCCTGGCTCTGGCGATGCTGGACAAGCTCAAATCGGCCGGCTACGAGATTGATGTCGAGAAGGCCGCGGTCGGGCTGAGCAATGTCCGCCTGGCCGGACGCATGGAGATGATCTGCGAGGACCCGCGAATCATGATCGACGGCGCCCACAACGCCGCCAGCATCCGAGCGTTGATCCACGCTATCGGGCAGAATATCCCCTACGACTCCATGGTCATGATCTTCGGCTGTAACTGCGACAAGGATGTCCCCGGCATGCTCAACGAGCTCCAATACGGAGCCGACAAGGTGATCTTCACGCGGAGCAGTTCCAACAAGGCGGTCTCGCCCCAGGAATTGGCCGACGCCTACACCGAGATCTGCGGCAAGATGTGCCAGACCGCCAGCACGCTCGGCGAGGCGCTGATGCTCGCCCGCAGCGCGGTCGGCAAAGAAGACCTGATCTGCATCACCGGCAGCTTCTACCTCATCGGTCAGGCCAAAGTCCGCTTCCAGCCCCAACTGGCGCCGGTGGCGTCCTAATTCCGTAGACCCCAAATTCGCGGCCGCATCTCCTCCGACCAAAATACGGATCGTCGTAAAATAGTCTTGACTGTTTTACGATGCAATAGAAAATGGTCGTCATGGGTATTCGGGCAAGAGTCTACGACGAAGTCCTGGCAGATCATCTCGGCTCACACCGGCAGATGGCAATGGTAAGCGGCCCTCGACAGGTGGGAAAGACCACGACCTGTCGTCGGTTGGCCGACCTGTATCTGAACTGGGACAACCTGGACGATCGCGCACTGGTCTTGAGGGGACCTGGCGCGGTAGCCGAGAGACTGGGACTCCAGAGGCTCCGGGCTTCACCACCAACAGTTCTCTTCGATGAACTGCATAAGTTCAAGAAGTGGAAGCAGTTCCTCAAGGGGTTCTTGGACACATACGCCGAGCAGGCACATATCCTGATCACGGGTAGCTCCCGCATGGACATCTACCGGCGAGACGGCGACAGCCTGATGGGACGGTATCTCTTGTACCACATGCATCCTTTCACGGTGGCCGAAGCTGTCCGGCAGGATCTGCCCGATCCGGATCGCATCGTCCGCGATCCGCGGCCCATCCCGGGGGACGATTTCACAGCCCTGTGGACCCACGGCGGGTATCCCGAGCCGTTCGTCAAGCGGGACATCCGGTTCACCCGCAGATGGCGTGCCCTGCGGATGCAGCAGTTGCTTCGCGAAGAGGTCCGGGACGTGACTCAGATCCAGCAACTGGGCCAACTGGAGACCCTCGCCACCCTTCTGTCGGACAGATCGGGCCAACAACTGATCTACAGCAGTCTTGCAGCCGAGGTCCAGACGTCGGTCGATACGATACGACGGTGGATCGCAATCCTCTGCCATCTTCAAATGGGTTTCCTGGTCAGGCCTTGGTTTAGAAACGTCTCGCGGTCCCTTCGCAAGGAGCCCAAGTGGTACCTGCGGGATTGGTCGGGCATCGACGATCCGGGCTCGCGAGCGGAGACCTTTGTCGCGTGTCATCTGCTCAAGGCCGTGGAGGGTTGGACCGACGTGGGACTCGGCGCCTTCGATCTGGGATATCTGCGGGACAAGGACCAGCGAGAGGTAGATTTCGTCGTCGTGCGGGATGGCAAGCCGTGGTTCCTGGCGGAGGTCAAGTCCAACGACGAGAGGATCAGCCCCGCCTTGAAGCACTATCAGGATCGACTGGACGTGCCTTTCGCGTTTCAAGTCCTGATGGAGGCCGACTTCGTTGCGGCCGACTGCTTCGCCGCAAAGCGTCAGCCCATAGTAGTCCCCGCGAAGACCCTTCTCTCCCAACTGTTGTGACAAAAGAAATCAATTCGATACCTGCGGGTAGGCGCCGCGAATACTGCCTGTGTGAAAGGCCAGATCGCTTGTGGCAAGGTTCTGTCGGAGTTGTGCCGGGTTTCCCCGGTAGAGATCCCCCTGGCGTTGAAGGACACACGCGCCCACTCGTCCTGCGGGCAAAACCGCGACGATCTCACGGGCTTCCTGAAGCATGGAGCGCCACTTCCGCAGCAGACCCGCCAGATCGGGAGGCGGACCATCAAAAGAGAGTCCCTCCAGCTCGGCAACCGTGTACCGCCCGGAACGGCCGGCCTCTTCCAGGATCGCCAGAGGGCTGAAGCCCGGGTCTTTGCCGCAGGCCGCCCACGCCAGATATCCCAAGGGCTGAATTCGCTCGTGACAGGTAATGATGTCGATCCAATCGCGGATTTCCAGCCGTCCCGCCAGTGCCAGGACCTTGTTGGTCGCCAGGTCAAATGGGTGCAGCGTCAACCCCAGTTCCTCGTGCTGAACCAAGGGGAAGAAACGAAACGCACTGTCGTGAGTCCACTGCATCAGGACCGTATCGCCCCCCTTGCCTACCAGAACCTCCACGTAGCCGCGACGCTCGTGGATGGATCGCAATTCGTAACCGTGGTTCTCCAGGAGTCTGCGGTCCGCCTGCCACGTGGCATCGAGGGCCTCGATCGTATCGTGGAACAGGTCGATGTCACGAGAGACCCGATTGCCTCCAGTCAGGAGGTTCAGCGCGACGCCTCCCGCCACGTAGGCTTCTCCCTGTTCGAGACGATTCGACGCTATGAGGCGACAGACGGCCCGCTGGAATCCCGTGACAGCCATTGGTACAACTCCCCTGCCTGGCGAAATGCCTCCCGGTCGCCGTAGCGTCGGATGTAGTCAAGCGCACGCAGCACATCCGGCAGATCGGTCGGGTAGTAGTCGGCGCGAAGGAACCAAAGACACCGATTCCGGTATCTGTCAACCAACTGGTTGACCTGCCGACGAAGGTTTTCATCGATTGTGCTCATGGTCTGACTACAATACCGTGCCTCCGGCGAATCAGCAAGCCCGTCCTCGGCGCGTCGGCCCGGCTTTTATGGTTGACGAGCCTTTCTTCGAGCCGTTTAATCTCTATCTTGCGTGCGGTTTGCGCGCGTCGGCAGGCAGGAGAAAGACCGTTGCAGGAACGGGTCCCCAACGCGATGCGTCGCGTCTGGAGGCCCGAAGGAGCAGACGATGCCACAGAACGCCAACTACTACATCGCGGTGGACCTCGGGGCCGAGAGCGGACGGGTCATGCTGGGCCGTGTCGCCAAAGGGCGGCTGGAACTCGAACCGGTGCATCGTTTCGCCAATGGTCCCGTCCAGCAGGACGACTCGCTGCGTTGGGACTTCGACCGGCTCCTGTCGGACATCAAGACCGGGATCGGCCTGGCGGCCAAGAAGGCCGGCGGCAAGATCCAGGGCATCGGCGTCGATACCTGGGGCGTCGATTTCGGCCTGCTGGGCAAGGATGGCAAGCTCCTGGAGAAGCCCTACCACTACCGCGACAGCCGGACCAACGGCATGATGGACAAGGCCTTCGCGAAGATGCCCAAACGACAGGTCTATGAGAACACCGGCATCCAGTTCATGCAGCTCAACTCCCTCTACCAGCTCCTGGCCATGCGCCTGGCGAACTCGCCAACGCTCGCGAAGACCGAGCGGCTGCTGTTCATGGCGGACCTGTTCTCCTACTTCCTCTGCGGCAAGGCCATCGGCGAATACACCATGGCCAGCACGTCGCAGATGATGGACATGAAGACAGGCCAGTGGTCCAAGGCCATCTTCAAAGAGCTTTCGCTGCCGCTGGAGATCATGCCCCCGATCACGAAGCCCGGGACCGTCGTGGGCACGCTGACCGCGGAGGTCGCCAGGGAAATCGGCTGTGCCCAGATTCCGCTGATCGCGATCGGCTCGCACGACACCGCGTCCGCAGTGCTCGGCGTCCCCGGCAGCGGCGACCGCTGGGCCTACCTGTCCTCGGGGACCTGGAGCCTGATGGGCGTCGAGCTGCCCAAGGCCATCGTCAACGACAAGACGTTCGCCTACGAGTTCACCAACGAGGGCGGCGTCGAAAACACGATCCGACTGCTCAAGAATATCATGGGACTATGGCTGGTCCAGGAGTGCAAGCGCCAGTGGCAGCGCGACGGCCAGGACCTCTCCTACGGCGAGCTGACCCGGATGGCGGCCCAGGCCAAGCCCTTCTTCGGATACGTCAACTGCGACAACAGCGACTTCCTCGCGCCGGGCGACATGCCCTCGCGGATCAACCAGTGCTTGGCCGAAACCGGCCAGCAGCCCACGCAGGACAAAGGCCAGATGGTCCGCCTGGTCCTGGAGAGCCTGGCCCTGAAGTACCGGTCCGTGCTCGGTGCCATCGAAGATATCACAGGCAAGAGCATCGACGTGCTGCACATCGTCGGCGGCGGGATTCAGAACGAGCTGCTCTGCCAGTTCACCGCCGACGCGATTGGACGCAAGGTCGTCACCGGTCCCATCGAGGCCACCGCCAGCGGCAACGTCCTGATGCAGGCCAAGGCGGTCGGCCAGCTCAAGAGCATCGACGAGGCCCGCCAGGTCGTCCGCAATTCCTTCGAGATGAAAGAGTACAAGCCGCAGAACCGAGACCTCTGGGACCGCCAGTACAAAACGTTTGTCCGCTTGTAGTGACGCCGTAAGGCGTTTCGTAGCACGGGCATCCTGCCCGTGGTAAGACAGGGGCAGGACGCCCCGGAGACTCACGGGCAAGATGCCCGTGCTACTATGCTGAGCTTGCCCATAACGGATATGTAGTTCTATAGACCGGTGGAGGGAAGGAGATAGTGACTTTGATCGAAACACTGGAACAACAGTTGGACAGCTTCGACGCCGCGGAGCGCAGAGCAGCCCTGGCGTCGCTTCTGGAGAAGACACAGGCCGGCGAGGTTCCTCTGCCCGAGCCCGGACGATTCACGAACCTGCACTGCCACACGTTCTTCTCGTACAACGCCTACGGCTACTCGCCGACGAAATTCGCCTGGCTGGCCCGCAAGGCGGGTCTGGCGGTGGTGGGGACCGTCGATTTCGACGTCCTCGACGCGCTCGACGAATTTCGCGAGGCCTGCCGTCTGCTGGGCCTCAAGGGCTGCTCGGGACTCGAGACGCGGGTCTACGTGCCGGAATTCGCCACAAGGGTGATCAACTCGCCGGGCGAGCCGGGCATCTCCTACCACATGGGCGTCGGATTCCCCACGTCGAAGGTGCCCGCATCGCAGCGGCAGTTCCTCAAGAGCCTCAAAGAAACCGCCCAACAGCGGAACCGCGACCTGATGCAGCGGGTCAACAAGCACCTCAGTCCCGTCGAGCTGGACTACGAGGCCGACGTGCTGACTCTGACGCCGGCGGGCAATGCGACGGAGCGTCACATGTGCGTCGCGTACGCCAGGAAAGCGAAGGCGGCCTTCGGCGAAGGCGACAAACTCGCGGAGTTCTGGTCGCAGAAGCTCGGGACCGACGCCAGGAAGCTCGGGCTGCCCGAGGGGCGCGACCTGATCAACACGATCCGCTCCAAGACGATGAAGCGCGGCGGCGTCGGCTACGTCCAGCCCGATTCCGGCTCATTCCCCCAGATGGCCGACACGAACCGCTTCATCCTGGCCTCCGGCGGGATGCCCGTACACACCTGGCTCGACGGCACCAGCGACGGCGAGCACGCCATGGACGAACTGCTCAACGTCGCGATGAGCACAGGGGCCGTGGCGCTCAACGTGATCCCCGACCGCAACTACACGCCGGGATCGCAGGACCAGAAGGTCCAGAACCTGTACGAGGTCGTCGAGCTCGCCCAGCGGCGGCACCTCGTTCTCGTCGCGGGCACCGAAATGAACAGTCCCGGCCAGAAGTTCGTCGATGACTTCACCACGGCGGAACTCGCCCCCCTGCTGCCGGCCTTCCTGACCGGCTCGTACATCGTCTACTCCCACTCTGTGCTCCAGCAGCAGTGCAAGCTGGGCTACACCAGCGCCTGGGCCGACAAGCACTTCGGGACCGCGGAACGCAAGAACGCGTTCTTCGAGGAGGTCGGCATGACCTTGAAGCCGCAGCACGAAGACCGGCTGGGAAGACTCAAGAGTTCGGCGTCGCCTGACGACGTCCTGAAAACAGTACAAGCGTGAGCAAGTAGGCAATTCGGATGGCATCTGTCCTGCTGAACGAAGTGAAACACCCGGCCGATGGATGGGTACCCGACCGCAGTGGTGGCCTTCCGTCGGGTGGCGAGGCGCCGCCTGGACTCTGTCATTCCTGCGGAGGCAGGAAGCCAGAGACCGTGGTATGCGACGCGTCCCAGGGAGTGGATTCCCGCTTTCGCGGGAATGACAATCCACTGTCCACATGGACCTCCATGGCACGCACGCAGGTACAGTCATGCACGCCCAACGGACGGGAAGCCTGCGGCACGCACACGGCGTGTGTGTCGCATTCCCGGCCCGGATCCTTCGCTTCGCTCAGGATGACAAGACAGAGCAACCCACGAGCGTCCCTGATCCGTGTCGGGATCGCTGGAGTTGCGCCGCAGTTCGAGAGATGGAAGTAGACCATGGAGAGAATACCTGATCGGCAATACGCCGTGCAACTGGTCGGGCCCGACCAGCTCATTCTGAACAAGAGCAAGGACGTATTCAAGCCCGGGCAGCACCAGGTCCTCGCTCAGGTCGAGGTCGTCGGCTTGTGCTTCTCGGATCTGAAGCTGCTCAAGCAGTTCACCGGGCACGTCCGCAAAGGCCCAGTCGTCTCCGGCGTGGACCTCGATATCCTCAAGGAAATCCCGAGCTACGTCCCGGACGCGGCGCCCACCGTCCCCGGACACGAGACGGTCGTGCGGGTCGTCGCGGTCGGTCCCGGCGTCGAGCGCCACAAGCCCGGCGAGCGGTATCTTGTCCAGACCGACTACCGCTGGGTACACACCGCCTCCTCGAATTCCGCCTTCGGGTACAACTTCGAGGGCGCCCTGCAGGAATACGTCCTGATGGACGAGCGGATCATCACCGCCCCCGACGGCGAGTCCATGCTCATCCCGGCCGGCGAGGAACGCGCGGGCTCGGCCATCGCGCTGTGCGAGCCCTGGGCCTGCGTCGAGGACGCCTATGTCACGAAGGAACGCACCACGCTCAAGGCGGGCGGCCGAATGCTGATCGTCGCCGACATCGGAATCCCCAACGGCCGGATGAACAACCTCTATCGCAAGTACGGGACGCCCGCCAAGGTGACATGGGTTTCCAAGTCGATCCCGCCGACCGATCTGGGCTCGACCGTCGTCCACGTCAAGAGCATCTTCGATCTCGAAGACGCGGCGTACGACGACGTGATCTACTTCGGCGCCAATGCGCGGACCGTGGAGCAGTTGTTCCCGAAGGTCGCGGCCAACGGACTGTTCAACATCGTCCTGGAGGGCGAGCGGTTCGGCAAGCCGGTCGTCACGATGGTCGGCCGCGTCCACTACGGCGGCATTCGCATCATCGGCACCACCACCACGGATCCCGCGGAATCGATGAAGTACATCCCCAAGACCGGCGAGATCCGACACGACGAGATCGTCAACGTCGTCGGCGCAGGCGGTCCCATGGGCATGATGCACGTCATCCGCAACGTCTGCCAGGGCGTCCCGGGAGTCACCGTCTACGCCGGGGACGTGGACGACAACCGCCTGGCGGCGCTGAGCCAGATTGTCGCTCCCCTCGCGGAGAAGAACGGCGTCGAGTACAAGCCCTACAACGCCAGCAACGAGCAGATGGAATTAGACTACACCTACACAGTACTGATGGCCCCGGTGCCCGAACTGGTGGCCACGGCGGTGCACTGCGCCGCGCCGCGAGGCATCGTCAACATCTTCGCGGGCATCCCGGCCACCGTCACAGGCCAGATCGACCTGGACGCCTATATCGAGAAGCGCCTGTACTTCATCGGCACCAGCGGCTCGACCCTCGACGACATGAAGCGCATGCTGGAGAAGGTCGAATCCGACCGGCTCGACACGAACGTCAGCGTCGCGGCGATCTGCGGTTTCGAGGGCGCGGTCGAGGGCATCCGCGCGGTCGAGAACCGCTCGATCGCGGGCAAAATCATGGTGTATCCGGCGTGCCGGAGCCTGGGTCTGATCCGGCTCGAAGACCTTCCGCAGAAGATGCCGGACGTCGCCGCCTGCCTGAAAAACGGCCTCTGGACACGCGAGGCCGAGAAGACCTTGCTGGAAAAATACGCAGACTGACTGACCATGAAAGGGTAAGACGATGAGACGGATTGGCGGACCTTCACCACGCAGTTATCGAGCGCATCTGGCCGCATCTCTTGCGATCGTGGGTCTCCTCGCGGGCGGGCTATTCGCGCAGGGTCGCGAGTTCAACGGGCTGGGCACCGATCTGGGGAACCTGCCTCGTCTGTCACACGCGCAGAGCCGCTCGATCAGTCCGGAGAACTTCACCGGCGAAAAGGGCAAGGCCGGCATGGCCACCGAAGGCACCGGCAAGAACGCCGCACGGGACCTGGGCCAGGGCTGGAAGATCTCGCCTTCGGTGCGGATCCCCGCGAAGTCCACGTTCACGATGGGCGAAATCAACGGCGCCGGCGCGATCCAGCAGATCTGGATGACGCCCGCTCCGCTCGACAAGACGCAGCTCTATATCCTCCGCTTCTACTGGGACGGCGAGACGACCCCCTCCGTCGAGGTGCCGATGAGTCACTTCTTCGCCTGCGGCTGGGGCAAGTACTCCCAAATCAACTCGCTGGCCATCTGCGTGAATCCGGGCAGCGCCTTCAACTGCTACTGGCCGATGCCCTTCCGCAAGAGCGCCAAGGTCACGATGGAGAACCTCGACGAAAAGGACATGACCCTCTATTACCAGATCAACTACACGCTGACGGATGTACCCCAGAGCATGGGCTACTTCCACGCCCAGTACCGGCGCGAATCCCCGCTCAAGACCAAGGGCCTGTTCACCATCCTCGACGGCGTCCAGGGCCAGGGCCACTTCGTCGGCACCTACCTCGCCTGGGAAGTCCACAGTCCCGGCTGGTGGGGCGAAGGCGAGATCAAGTTCTTCCTGGACGGCGACCAGGAGTTCCCGACCATCTGCGGCACAGGCACCGAGGACTACTTCTGCGGCTCCTACAACTTCGACACCAAGGATGATGACGGCAAGGCTCGCTACACGGAGTTCTCGACGCCCTACACCGGCCTGGCCCAGGTTCTGCCAAGGGACGAAATCTATAAAGCTGGCCAGCGGTTCGGCCTGTATCGCTGGCACATCACCGACCCGGTCCGGTTCGAGAAGGACCTGAAGGTCACGATCCAGGCCCTCGGCTGGCAGAAGGACGGACGCTACCTCCAGGAGGAAGACGACATCGCGGCGGTTTCCTACTGGTACCAGACCGAGCCGCACGCGGCCTTCCCCAAGCTGCCCGGCGCAGACGCCTTGAAGATCGGGCCGCTGCAAGTGCAGAAGTGACCGTTCGTAGTGTGCCCGTAAGGGCATATCTTGAATGGGTGATGTGCTCGAGAGACAATCGAAGATAACGCCTGACGGCGCCACTACAAACCTGACAGAAAGAGGATGGCCATGGCAAATACCAGACAGATCGAGCAGGCATACAAGCTGGCCCGAGAGCGGTACGCCGAGCTGGGCGTGGACACGGACAAGGCGATGAAACAGCTTCGCAAGATCGCCATTTCACTCCACTGCTGGCAAGGGGACGACGTGGGCGGCTTCGAGAGCGGGGACGGACTCAGCGGCGGCGGCATCATGGCCACCGGCGCCTATCCGGGCAAGGCGCGAACCGCCGACGAATTGCGGGCCGATCTCGAAAAGGCCCTGAGCCTGATCCCCGGCCGGCATCGGCTGAACCTGCACGCGAACTACGCAGAGAGCAAGGGCAAAGCGGACCGCAACGAGCTGGAGCCCAGGCACTTCAAAGGTTGGGTCCAGTGGGCCCAGGCCAACAAGCTCGGCATGGACTTCAACGGGACCTACTTCTCGCACCCGAAGGCCGCCGACGGCTTCACGCTCTCCAGTGCCGACAAGCACGTCCGCAGGTTCTGGGTCGAGCACGGGATCGCCTGCCGCAAGATCGGCGCCTACATGGGCAAGCAGCTCGGCGCTCCCTGCGTGCTGAACACCTGGATTCCTGACGGCTACAAGGACATCCCCATCGACCGCAAGGGCCCGCGCGAGCGGCTCAGGGAATCGCTCGACGAGATCCGCGCCGACAAGGTCAGCCCCAACTACCTGCTGGACGCGGTCGAAGGCAAGCTCTTCGGCATCGGCTCCGAGAGCTACGTCGTCGGCTCGCATGAATTCTACCTGAGCTATGCGGTCGCCAACGACATCCTGCTGTGCCTGGACACCGGCCACTTCCACCCGACGGAGACCGTCGCGGACAAGATCTCCGCGGTGATGACGTTCGTCGATGAGATCCTGCTGCACGTCAGTCGCGGCGTCCGCTGGGACAGCGACCACGTCGTGATCCTCTCCGACGAGCTGACCGCCCTCGCGCAGGAGCTGGTGCGAGGCGACTACCTCGGCCGCGTCCACATCGGCCTGGACTTCTTCGACGCGAGCATCAACCGCATCGCGGCCTGGGTCATCGGCACACGCTGCATGATCAAGGCCCTGCTGACGGCCATGCTGGAGCCCACGAAGAAGCTCGCACGAATCGAGGCTCAGGGCGACCACACGTCGCGCCTGGCCATGCTGGAGGAACTCAAGACCCTACCCTTCGGAGCGGTTTGGGACTACTATTGCACCCGGTCGAACGTGCCGGTCGGCGACGCCTGGCTGCGCGAAGTGAAGGCCTACGAACAGAACGTGCTCAGCAATCGCACTTGAACCAGCTATAAGGACGTACAGAATGGACACGGAGCAGAAGTCACAACAACAGCAGAGCGGCGGTGAGTTCGAGCGGGAGCCGGTGCCGCAGAGTCGGCTGCTCGGCTTCAAGAGCTTCATCGGGATGTACGCCGGCGAACACACCGCCGGGACCGAGTTGGCGATCGGGCCCCTGTTCGTGGCCGCAGGCGTCAGCGCCTACGACGTCGTCGTCGGGCTGATCGCGGGCAACGTGCTGGCTGTGCTGAGCTGGATCTTCCTGTGCGCCCCGATCGCCACGCGGGCGAGATTGACGCTCTACTATCAGCTCGAAAAGATCTGCGGACGAAAGCTCGTAACGCTGTACAACCTCGCCAACGGCGTGATGTTCTGCTTCCTGGCCGGCGCCATGGTGACCGTCTCGGCCACGGCGCTGGGCGTCTGGTTCAAGTTCCCGATGCCCGCCTTGAACGACTTCTACCCGAACAGCATCGGATGGGTGCTCGCCGTCCTGGCGGTCGGCGCGGTGATCTCGGTCGTCGCGGCCTATGGCTATGAAGTCGTCTCCAAGGTCGCCAACATCGCGGCCCCCTGGATGGTGCTCGTGTTCATCGCGTTCGGACTGATCGGCCTGCGGCAGTTCATCGATGCCACCGGGACCGAGGTGAACAGTCTCTCCGACGTCTGGACGCTGGCCAAGACCCACATCTGGCGAGGAGCCGACCCGCACCCGGGACGGGTCAAGTTCACCTTCTGGCACGTCATGTTCTTCGCCTGGTTCTGCAACATGGCGATGCACGTCGGCATGTCCGATCTGTCCGTGCTGCGTTTCGCGAAGAAATCGTGGTACGGCGTGGCCAGCGCGACCGGCATGTTCCTCGGGCATTTCCTGGCCTGGCTGGCGGCCTCGATTCTCTATGCGTTCCAGTTACACCAGGACCCGAGCAACACCAGCGTGCTCCCCGGGCCACTCGCGTATCAGGCGGTCGGGCTGACGGGTCTCATCTGCGTGATCATCGCCGGCTGGACCACCGCCAATCCGACCATCTACCGGGCGGGCCTGGCATTCCAGGCGATCATCCCGAGGTCCTCTCGATTCCGTGTGACGCTCATCACCGGCGGCATCGCCACTATCGCGGCCATGTTCCCCGCCCTCGCCATGCGGCTGCTGGACTTCGTCGCGCTGTACGGCCTGGTCCTCATGCCCATGGGAGCGGTGGTCTTCGTCGATTTCTGGCTGATCCCGAAACTCGGCCTGCGAGGCTCCTATGCAGAGTTGAGCGGCCGCCCCTGCAACTGGGCCGCCGGCGCCGCCTGGATCGTGACGCTGGCCGTCTGCCTGGGCATCGTGTTCATCGTCGGCAACTGGATACTGTACTTCATCGCCCTGCCGGGCTGGTTCATCGCATCCATCATCTACATCGTTCTGAGTCGGATCTACCAGAAACAAGTCCCGCTCTCGGCGGCCCAGGCATAGGAGACTTCTCATGCGTACTACCACGATTCTGATGATCGTTTCACTGCTCGCGTTGGTCGCTCTATTCCTCCCGTCGATCCTGTTCCTGGCCGGCCGCATGGAGCTGGGCACGGTGAAGTGGATCATGCTGCTGGCGACCATCGTCTGGTTCGTCGCCGCGACACCCTGGATGTGGAAACAGTCCGGCTGAGACGGCCTTCGTAGCACGGGCATCTTGCCCGTAGGTCTTTGTGGTATCCACATCCTGCCGATGCTTCCTGGGCTGAGAGTCCATGCCGCGAGAAGGCAGATGCCGGCCACACCACCAACGGTCCACGCTTGTCCTGCCTTTGCCGCGGCTTTCCGCTGCAGTGCAGTACGGATTCATAGGATGTGGCGGTGACTCTATGTGAAACACAGAGTGGGCGACGAAACGTTCCTGGCCCGGCGCGAGGTCGCCCAGAGAGAGCACAAGCCCGTAAAGGAACCCGCCAGCGAGATTCTCAAACATAGACTGTGCGCCGGGTGAATACAATCAGAACCAACGGAGGTTCTCCCTCAGTTGCCGGCGGACGGAATATGCAATACGTAGGTCCGACCCCCGTGTTCACGGCGTATGCGCCGGATGTGGCGAGCCCAGATCCAAGGACTTGTTTCCTCTGGAATGAAAAAGAGTCTCGTAACGTGCGCATCGCATACCATCGCTATGTCGCGACGAGAACAGCGACTCCGATCCAAGTGAGTATGCTGTCGCCAGAAATCACAGCAATACGATTGAAAAGCAGACGGCGAATCGTTAATAGGTAAGACGTATGAACCAAAGGTCTGCTGTCTCTTTTGTGTCTCGGCGCCGACGAAGGAGGTCACGTTGAAAGAACAAGCCATACAAGTCATCTGTGTCGCCGCCGTGATGTGCGGCATTTCATCGGTCGGGGCGGCAGCCCCGCTCATGTCGCCGGCCCAGATCCGCCTGACGGGAGACTGGACCGTATCGGTGACTGTCCCGGGGCCCGCTCCAGTTGCCGCCGAGTTGAGGATCCCCGGCCCGAATATCGTCACGGTCGCCCGTGAGAAATACGACAAGCTCCCGGATTTCGACGCCAACACTTCAGCGGGCTGGAGAAAGGGCGTCCGGCTCACGGGAGTCGTTGCGGAGGAATGCACGGTGGAAGGCCTGCTTGACCCCGAGAGTCTCGTGGTCCGAGCCGGGCCGGAACCTGCTGCTGCAGGATTCAGGAAGGGCATTGATTATGAGGCTGACCTTGTCTCCGGCTGCGTCGGTCGTTTGCCGCAGGGAGGGATCGCCCCCGACCAACCGGTGTACATCGACTACCGGTACGCGAGAATGCGCATCGATTCGGCAGTGCTCTGTGCCGATGGCCGGATTGTCCTCAAGACAGGAACGCCGCACGCGGTCATGCCCGAACCACCGACGCTGGCTCCGGGCGAGACCCGGCTGGCGAACATCTTCGTTTCCGGCCCGCTCGACGCGCTGACGGAGGACAACCTCTTCCCCATTCTGGAAACCGCCTATCCCGAGCCGGCGGCGACCGGCTTGTCGGTTGCGGAGAGACGACTGCCCAAGTCCCTGCGAAAGCTCCGGTCTGGAGAGCCGCTAAAGATCCTCGCCTGGGGCGACAGCGTGACCACCTTCCATCGCTACCAGACGATGTTTGTCGAGCGTTTGAAAGAACGTTATCCAAACGCGAAGATTGAATTGGTCACGGAAGCCTGGGGCGGACGCAATACCGACAGCTACCTCAGCGAGCCGCCGGGCAGCGAACACAATTACCGAGAAAGGGTGTTGGACAGGAAGCCCGATCTGGTCGTCTCTGAATTCGTCAATGACGGGGGGCTTTCAGAAGCACAAGTCCAGGAGCGTTACGGGAAGATCCTTGCAGACTTCCGCGAGATCGGCGCAGAGTGGATCATTCTCACCCCACACTATATCCGTCCAAGCTGGATGGGATTGTCGAGCCAGCGGGACATCGACGAGGATCCCCGCGCCTATGTGAAAGGCGTCCGTCTTTTCGCCCAGGAGAATCAGGTCGCGGTTGCCGAAGGATCCCTGCGCTACGGTCGGCTCTGGCGGCAGGGCATCCCGTACATCACCCTCATGGAGAACAACATCAACCATCCCAACGTCTACGGTCACACCCTTTTCGCCGACAGCCTCATGGCGCTTTTCCCCAAGTCCGATTGAGGGCGCGGAAAAATCGGGGGACACCTTGCCCATTTCGGCTTGGAATTGAGTATGCGGTCCCCGGATTACACAGTACCTGTTTCGAGTTTACGTTTGCCGTCGTACTGGGCTGCGATTGTTTGCCTGTCCCCAGGATCCTGATACTGCCTTGCTTGCTTTTCTACTTGTTGAAACCTCTGTGGTTCATGAATTCCCAAATGCGTCCCATCCAGGTATAGCTTCCCGTGCCCGGAGCCGCTTTCCTCTGGAAGCAGTGATTGCGCCCGACGAGCGTGTGGAGATCGGACTGGATTCCCATCCGGCGAAGCTGCTCCCAGCATTTCACCGAATTCATCGCCGCCCAACCGTCCGCATCGCCGTGGATGAACAGGATCGGACAGGTCGCGAGGTCAAACGAGAACTCAGGGACGAGCCTCGCGTCGTCCTCGTTGCCGCCCTTCGCATTAGGGGTATCTGCGCCGTCCGTGAGCGCGTACGCCGGATAGATCGCGACCGCCCACTGCACGTTGCAGGGGATCTTGTCAAGGTCGTCGATCGGCCAATAGGAACGACGCTGTGAGCTGGTCGCGCCCATGATCGTCAGGTGTCCGCCGGCTGAGGAGCCCATGATGCCGATGCGGTTGGGATCGAGCCCCTTCGCCGCGGCCTCGCTGCGGACGATTCGGATGGCTCGCTGCAGATCCTGCCACGCCGTCGTGTGCTTGGCCAGCCCGCCCAGCGGACGCGGCGTGCGGTATTTCATCGTTACGACCGTCATGCCCTTTTCGTTCAGGTAACGCCGCGTCGGCGCGACTTCGAATCCGTCCGGATCGTTGCCATTGTAGCCGCCGCCCGAGTAGATGATCTGGATCGCCGTTGTCTTGAGTTCCTTCGGCATGTGCCACTCGAGATAAGGCAGGCACTGGTTCGTCTGCACATCCGGCATCTTGCCTTCCGGCCAGACCGGCTCCTTGCGGTATTCGCCGCGAGCATCGTCGTCCGGATAGCGGGCCATCAGATCTTCTTCCTCGCCGAGACGCCCGTCACAATTCATCTGGCGGAGGTACTCGGCGATACGGTCGAGCCAGTGGTCGTACGCCGTGCCGTTCTCGCCCTTGCTCGAGTCGCCCATGAAACCGTGGGGACGGTCCGCGAAGAGATGGATCTCGGCCGGGATCTTCATCCTGCGGAGCTGGCGGTAGATCTGCGTGGAGCCGTTCGGCGAATAGATGTCTGCCCCGCCGTGGAAGAGCGCCATCGGACACGTCTTCGCGTCGAACTTGAACACGTCCGAGAGCTTTACGTCGATCGCGTCGCCCTCGCGCGTGTTGGGGCCGGTAAGTCCGTCCGTGAGCGCGTACGCGGTGTAGATCGGCACTGCCCAGTTGACGTGGCAGGGAAGCTGGTCGAGTTCGTCGACCGGCCCGTACGCCGGTGTGAGCGAGCTCGTCGCGAGCAAGACCGTCAGGTGCGAACCCGCGGAGAACCCGAACGCGCCGATTTTCTCCGGGTCGAACCCTCGCTTCTTCGCGTCGTTGCGGACGAGACGGACGGCGCGTTGCCCATCCTCCCACGCGCTCTGGTAGATCGGCAACCCTTGCGGACGCGGCGTACGGTAGGTGAGGCTCGCGCAAACGAACCCGAGTTCGGTGAACTTCTTTGCGACCCGGTCAATCCACACCCCGTCGCAGCAACTGTAATAACCGCCGCCTGAAATGAGCAACATGCATCCGCCGTTTTTCTCCGCCGGCGCCTCGTACCAGTCGAGATACGGCATCGCATGGTCCGCCGCCTTGAATCCCGGAGCCGTCACCTCCTGGGTGGTCGCCGCGATCTGACCGCTCTGGAAATCCGGGATCTTCCCTTCCGGCCACAGCGCAACCCGCTCCCCGGCGAACGCCTGAACGGTGACCAGTAACCAACAACAAACAATCGCTGATCGGAATTTTGATTTCATAGCCATGTCACGATCATATCCCCTGTGGGGGCAACAATTCAAGGGAGAAATCAGCCCAGGGGCTGATGTAGATAACGGGAAAAGTAACGAATGGCAGCCCTTGTTTCAGGCTTTTGTTGGATCTCGTCGGCAATGTCGCGGACTCGATCTCGCAAGACTCGGTCCGATTCCATCTGGGAAGAATTGGAGTCCCAGCTACGCATTTCACTTCCTTCCAACCGGCACTTCCGCTTGCGGAACCCGGCGTGTCTCGGCATCAGCCAGGGCTCCTTCGTTCTGAGTCTGCCATTTCATTGTAGAACCTCGCCGACAGGGTGTAAAGAGGGATTCCCCCCCCATACATAGGAATCGGAACGTCCACTCCAATCGATGGCAGGCACGCCCGAAGCGGTCGTGCGAGGGGGAGTTTTTCGCATTGCGGCCTCCGGCGTGAACGCGAGCGAAACGCTTCCCTTGGGGTGTGCGCAGCACCCCTACTGCTGGTGGCTCCAATGCGATAAACTCCCGCCGCCCTGTCGCGCAGCGGCGCTTCCTATCCATGGCGGCGGATTCTGGATCAGTCCGTCTTTCCTTCGCCCACGAGGAGACGTCGGCCGTGTGCCTGAAGAACCAGTCACATCCGGACCGGCTGGGGTGCATGTCCGTCTGCGCAGGCGGCGGAGCCTGTTTGGAGTTCCGCCTTCAGGCGGGTTGAAGAGTCCTCCGGCGCAGACGGCTCTTCTCCGACAACCGCAGAATGCAAAGGCCGCTCGGACTGTTGGATCCGCGTAAACGCGGAACTCCGAACAGCAAGAACGCCCGACTCCGCCAACACGAGACACAACTGCGGACGTGCACCCGCCGGCCGGAAATCTCGGGAGATCATGCTCAAGTCGGGGCTGAAAGAAGCAAGGCTCGTCCGGTTTTTGCGCGCTTCCCTGTGCGATGGGGGCGCTGCCCCCCGCCCCCTGGCATTTTGCGCTTTGGGCCAGCAGCATGATAGGCGTGCTTCGCACGCGCGACCCGTGGTTCGTGGCATGTGGTCCGGGTCACGGGTCACCGGTCACGGACCACTGCACCATGAGCAGGGCGTCCCCAGGATGACAATCACCGCGACATCAGCGCGAACACTCCCCAGCCCACGTATTCACGCGTATGAGCGGCGTAGCGCTCGGGTTCCGAGGTCAGTTTGGCTCGAACCTCTTTCGCTAACTCGTCGCCGGGATTGGCTTGGAGCCATCGGCGCATGGTGAGCCATTTGGCCGCCTCGTATCGGTCCCAGCCGTCCTGGTCAGCCAGGACCATTTCGACGACGTCGTAGCCAAGGCGGCCGAAGGACGCGAGAAGCCCCGGCAGCATGAGAAAGTCGGAGATCGAGTGGGCAAGACACCCCTTGGCAACCTCTTCCGTCGGCGGCAACTGCCGCCAGTAGGGCTCGCCGATGAGGATGATCCCGCCGGGGCACAGGCTCCGCGCCAGAAGCTCGATCGTGCCGGCGACTCCCCCACCGATCCACGTGGCGCCGACGCAGGCTGCCACATCGATCTTCTCGTCAGAGACGTAACCGGCGGCATCGCCATGGATGAACTTGACCTTGTCGGCGACGCCGAGCTCTTCAGCGCGGAGCTTCGCTTGCTCGGTGAACAACTGGCTCATGTCGACGCCGGTGCCGATGACGCCGTGATCGCGTGCCCAGGTACACAGCATCTCCCCCGAGCCGCTGCCGAGGTCGAGCACTCGGGCCCCCGATTCCAGACGCAGCGCCGCGCCGAGAGTGGCGAGCTTTTCGGGCGTGAACGGATTATGGATGCGGTGAGCACTCTCGGTGATGTTGAAGATCCGTGGAATGTCCATCTCGGGAAATCTCCTTTCGGGCGTGAATAGATTCGGTCACGGCCTGACAGTTTCATTGTAGGACCTCGCCGACAGGGTGTAAAGAGGGATTCCCGCTGCAGGACCGGCCGGGCATAGGCGGGTTGCGGTTGCCAATAGGGCACACAAACGATCAGGAAGAGGGGCCATTCTGATTACTCGCAGTCAGCCGCCCGCCGGATCCCAAACCCCCGCGGCAGAAAGCAGAATGTCCCCATTTCCCAATTAGTTGCCGCCTTCGCGATGCACAATCTCGCTGATCTGGTCATACAGAATCGGTACCTTGTTCACGGCCGCGTCCCAGACGATATTGTAGTCTACTCCGAAGTAGTGGTGGATCACCCGGTCTCTCATGCCGGCAATCGCTCGCCACTCCACCTGCGGATAGCGTTGTCTGAGTCCCAACGGCACCTGTTTGGCCGCTTCTCCTATGACCTCGATGCTGCGTGCAAATGCCCGCTTCGCAGTCTCGTCGCGTAGGAACTGCTCACGGCTCAATACGGACGTTCGTTCCATCAGATACCGTGATTCATCGAGGATGTGCCGAAGATATTCAAGCGGCGAGGGAGACATACTCCACCTCCCTCAAGATATACGGACCTATGTGCGGGCTGAGCGCATCAGGAGTTACCAACTCGACCTTTCGTCCCAGCAGATCTTCCAGCAGGAACGAAAGCCCCATGAAATGGTCGAAGGTCTTCTGACCTTCTTCAAATTCGACGAGCAGATCCACATCGCTGCCTGCGTGTTGATCCCCACGAACGAACGAACCGAACAATCCCAATCGCCTCACACCAAGCTCCCGAATCTGAGACTGCGCGCAGCAAATCGTTTGGACAACCTCCGCCTTTGTCTTCACGGCCTCGGCGTTCAACAGGATACGTCGTTCACTACACATTTCACTCTCTTCCAGCCGGTATTCCGCCTGCGGAAGCCGGCGTGTCTCGGCACCAGCCAAGGTTCCTTCGTTGCGAGTCTGTGAATTCATTGTAGGACCTCGTCGGCAGGGTGTAAAGAGGGATTCCCCGCGGCCCAGTGGCCCGTGGCACGGGTCACAGGGCATCGGCCACGCGTGCGAAGCACGCCTATCATGCTGTTGGCCCAGAGCGAAAGACCTCCCCTGCACGACCGCTTCGGGCGTGCCCGGCTCGTACCGGCCGTGGCTGCGGCAATCCAGGGGCAAGATGCCCCTGGTACTCATGGGCGGGACGCCCATGCTACGAGAGTCGCACCGATCGGTAGCGGATTCCAGCCGCACGCACACGGGTCGCGGCGGTCCTGCCGGGAAGAAGTAGAATGTCCGCCCTTCCCCCCCCCGTCGGTTTGCCGAGGGATGCTCGCGTCCTCGCCACGGGGCGGAGAAATTCCCGTCCGGATTTTGATTTTTGTGAAACATACAGGCGATGTAAAGCGTCTGTAATCATAGTAGCGATGCGGCTGCCGGTGCGATTTCACCACTGAGACACCGAGGCCCCAGAGATCAATGCGAGTCGTGGCATGCCGGGAATCCATGTTCATCCGCGTGAATCCGTGTCTTCTCCTGTTTTCCATGCGTTCTGTTCGACGCACGGTCGGGCCGGCGGTCCTCCGGCTACCGCCAGGAGTCGTACGGCAGCCCCTGTGCCTGGGGGGCGAGGATTTGTGCGGAACGAAGCCAATTCCACGAGCGGAGGAGAACCAGGAAAGGGCCAATTGGGTTCGTTTGTCCAAAGCTGGCGGCACGGCCGTTCCTGCGACTTCGATTGCCGCCGTTCGGTCGGAGAAACGCGTTCGGAGTCCGGCCTTCGGGCGGCTTCAAGACCGCGTAAACGCGGAACTCCGAACGGAAAAGGCTGGGACCGGGGCCCGCGTCCGAAACGAAGCCAATTGGGGAGAGTTGCACGTGGGAAGTTGGAAGTGGCAAGTGGGCCGGACTTTGCGAAACGAAGCCAATTTCACGGGCGGGAGAGAGCCGGGAAACGGCCGATTGGGTTCGTTTGTGCAAACGCTTCTGCGTGGACAGATGGGCCGGATTGTGCTAATAATGACCCCTTTGTTCGATGGACGTTCCAAGTTTTGTGAGGTATCTCTGCGATGAACAAGGCGTTGGCTGATTTGATTCGAATGTCGAATATCACGGGCAAGGACCCGGCGCTCGTCCTGGGCGGCGGCGGCAACACCTCGGTCAAGACCGAGGACGGCAAGCACATGTACATCAAGGCCAGCGGCACGGCCCTCAAGGACATGAACGAGCAGCGAGGCTGGCGGCGTCTGCGGATCGAGCCCGTCCTGGCGATCATCCAGGACAGGTCGCTCAGCAAGCTCGACGCGATCGCACGCGAAAACAACGTCGTCAGCCGGCTCCTGGACGCCTGCGACGACGGCCTCGCCCACGGCGCCCGACCCTCCGTCGAGTCGCACCTGCACGCGCTGCTCAAGTCACACGTGATCCACCTGCACCCGCTGGTGGTCTCGGCCTACGTAAACGCGAAGAATGGCGAGAGGGAGTTGGCGAAGCTCTTCGCAGGGGAGAAGTTCCCGCCGTTGTGGGTGCCCTACGCCGATCCCGGCTACATGCTGGCCAAGAAGATCGCGGCCCTCGTCGAGGGCTACGTCGCGGAGCACGGCGGCAAGCCCTCGATCCTGTTCCTCGAAAAGCACGGCGTCTTCGTCACCGCCGACAGCGCCAACGCGGCGCTGAGACTGGTCGGCAAGGTCATCGATCTGTGCAAGAGCAAGATCAAGACGCCGGGGGCGACGAGGATCAAGACCCCGCTGGCCGACGAGATCACAGCCGCCAAGCTGATGATTCGCAAGGCCGTCTTCGAGACCACCGGCCAGTATGTACCGGTCAGCTTCTTCCCGCCGACAGAGAGCATCGCTGCCTTTCTGAAGCACAGGGACGCCAGGGCCCTGCTCGACGCGCCCGCGCTGCACCCCGAGGAGCTGGTCTTCTCCAACGGTCCGGCCCTGTGGGTCGAGGACCTGGACGCAGGCAAGATCGCCCGCAAGCTCCAGGTGCGAACGGATCGAACGCACAAGACGCCCTACGCGTTCATCGTAAAGGACTTCGGCCTGTTCATCGCGGCCGACAAGTCGCTCGTCCCGCTGGCTGCGGAGATGGCGGGCGGCTCGGTCGCCGTCCGCATGAACGCCCACCGGTTCGGCGGCGTCCTGGGCCTGAGCAAGCGCGAGCAGGATTTTATCAACAACTGGGAATCCGAAGCCTTCCGCAAGAAGCTCGTCGGAGGCGAGGGCAAAGGCGAGCTGAGCAACCGCATCGCGGTGGTCACCGGCGCCGGCAGCGGACTGGGCCGGAGCCTGGCGATCGGCCTGGCGAAGGCCGGCGCGATGGTCGGACTGGCCGATATCGACGAAGCCGGGGCTCAGGAGACCGCCGCGAGCATCATCAGAGACAAGCCCAAGGCCCAAGTCAGAGTCATTCGGTGCGACGTCACGAACGAGGACAGCGTCCGCAAGGCGTTCGAGGACCTGATGGCCTCGTGGGGCGGCCTGGACATCCTCGTCAACGCGGCGGGGATCGCGCCGCCGTTTGCGCTGGTGGATATGCCCGTGAACAAGTGGCGACTGGCGCTCGAAGTGAACCTGACGGGCTACTTCCTGATGGCCCGCGAGGCCGCGAGAGTGATGATCGCCCAGGGCATGGGCGGCAGCATCATCAATCTCAGCTCGAAGTCGGGTCTGGACGCGAGCAAAAACAACACCGCCTACAACGCGACCAAGGCCGGCGAGCTGCACATGGCTCGCGGCTGGGCGCTGGAGCTGGGCGAATACGGCATCCGCGTCAACTGCATCGCGCCGGGCAACGTCTTCGAGGGCTCCAGGATCTGGAACCCCGAGTACATCAGAGTCTGCGCCAAGAAGTACGGCATCCGGCCGGAAGAGGTGATCCCCTACTACGTGAACAGAACCGCCCTGCGGCGGGAGATCAAAGGACAGGACATCGCGGACGCGGTGGTCTTCCTGTGTTCGGACAAGGCCCGGACGATCACGGGCCAGACCATCGTCGCCGATTCCGGCCAGGTCATGGTCCGCTGACGGGAAAATCTAACAGGGACCGGATGGTTTCCAACACAGACGTGGCCGCTCGGCGCGAGGGCTGTGGAGAGAGAAGGGTGTTCTCTTTCTGTGCGTAAGCAACGTCCGGAAATCTGCTGAATTCCTGTGTTTTTTTCAACTTTTCGCTTGACTCGCTGATCCCTCGCGGATACAAGCGTGACAGTTGCCTGTTATGGTCCGTACCGATGGAGGAGGCCACACCTCAACGCAATTGTGGCAGAGTAAGGGACCATGAGCTTATGGAGGAGCGCCTCTGATGAACGGAGGCATGGCGATGGATCGGTCAACTGCCAAGGCGATTCAGACCCCCTCGGTGCCTGTTCTTCGGTCCGAACGACCGGGGCAAGTCCGCGACACTGCCTCGCAGCAGCCAATGCGAAGCTCGTCCACACGCCATCCTCGGCTGGTTCACAGCCTTCTGGCGGCATTCTCCCGCAACCACCCCGCCCTCCGAGGCGGATTACCAGACTTCTCTCCTCTACTTATCTCTCACAAGGCGCCGTGCGGCCTCTCCCACAGGACGCTTCGGGCCGCACGGCGCCACCACTGGGACTTTTCCTTTCGCCCCGCATCGTGGCAATCCAGGGGTAGGTTCTCCTATGCACGATACCGTGTCGGAGGACCTGCGCAGGGGGTACTCGGTTTGGGATCGCAGTTCTCCCCCTGAGGCAAACAATTCCTGGGTTTTGCTCTACGCAACCCCTGGATTGCCCTTTTCAGATCACGCGGAGCGAATCAACGCCCGCAGGCGGCCGGGCTTTCGATCTCCACAACCACAGGATGGTCGCTCAGCGTCAGTTTGAGCGAGTCAACGTTGGTCAGGGTTTGTATTGGCGACGTGCCTGCCGTCGGATCATAGACCCGGACAGCGGCGTGCGGAGCACCTAGGTTCACCGTGATGCTGTCCGAGCCCCCTGTGAACCGTTCATCCCAAACCACCAGTTCGAACGTGCCGTCGCTCTTCCGGAGAAGCAGGTCATGGACAGTCGCCGGCTGGTTCGCAAGGGAGTAGTTCAGAGTTCCGCCCGGCGGGGTCGAACCATCGTCGGCCAGGATGCTCGTCAGGTTGTGGAGACAGGTTGCGGCCGGTCGCGGACTGTAATCGGGTCGGTAGAAACCGAACGTCTGATTGCCACTCTCGTCGGTGCGATCTCGGAGCAGGTAGACGCAGGTGTGACTCCAGCCCCGCTTGAACTGGGCCAGATACACGTCCATGTAGAGAGCGGCCTGAACCTGCTCGGTGACCGGCCCACCCAGTGTGACGCCGGTTTCCGTGGTAACTCTCGGCAGCGTCGCGAGCGCGGCCTCAGAATACCCCGGATACCGGCGTCGCCAGGTCAGGCCGTAGTTCCCGTAAAGTCCGTCCACTTTGCAGGCGGATGTGGGATCGGCCGCAATCCACGTTTGATTGTCATGCAGACCGGGCCAGCCCGGATGGGTCATGTAGTTGTGGCAATTCGCATGGTCGGCGTATCGGGTGCCGTCCGGCATCAGGCATCCGGCTCCGTCGGGGATGGCCAGGAATTGCAGGCCGACGTTGTCGGTCTCGGCGCCGCCCTCCGAGACGTTCCAAACAGGGTACCTGCTCAGGACGCGGTCCTTCTTGACCGCGGCGTACAAATCCCGCTGGAGTTTCGCCACCGGCAGCCACGACAGATCCCTGCCGCCGGCCTCGCCCTGGTACGTGACGCCCCAGTTGTTCGGCTCGTTGTTGCCCTCCAGGGCGAGCAGGGCGCCGGCCGAAGCCAGTTGTCCGGCGCCGGCCAGGAGTCTGGCAAGGTCCGTGCCGCCGCTCATCAGTCCGTAGCTGAGACACACGCCGGCTTGATTGTGGAGTTCGACCAGATCGGCAATGGGAATGCCGCTTTCATAGCCGACCCGCAACCAGCAAAGCCCAAGGTATCGAGCGGCGTCGATAGTGCTCGCCAGATTCTCCCCTCGCCGGGACACCGCAGAACACACGCCGATGGAACGGAGAAAATCGTTAACGCCGGGGACAACGGTTCCGGGTGCGCCGGCGCGGGCCCCTCCCAAGGGCAGCATTCCCGCAACGCCGGCGGCCGTCCATCGCAGGAATTGCCGGCGAGTCGATGTGTTCATTTCGTCTTCTCCTCGCCTCTGGAGGGAGGCATGTTCGCGGAAGCCTGGGCAACGAACGTCCGTTCCTCGCTGTCCAACTGATTGAACAGACGCCGGGTGCGAAGGTCGAAGGACCGTCGCGGCTGCTGATCGGGCGCGTCCCGCTGGGTCCCGTTGTGGAAGCACCAGCCGGCGGCGCCCCCTGCGACGGCTCCGCGCAGGTCCGTCAGGAAGTCGTTCGCTGTGGGCTCCCACTGCGTGTATCCGCGTCGGAACGGCTCCTGATAGTGTACCGGCGCCGTCCGGCCGATCTTCTGCATCAGGGCCAGCAGCTCGCGGGTGCGCCCTTCGGTCTGCCCAGGGGATTCGGCATGTCGCGGGCGGTGGGGGCAGACGAAATCGATGCCGGCGGCCTCTATCGACTCTCGCACGTACTCCTCATCCAGATCGTGTCCGCCGAACGAAGCGGTGACCAATCGCTGCGGGTCGATTCGACGCATCTGGTCCCGCAGGATCTTGATCTCCGAAATGGACACGTAACGACCATCGCGGACATCCCGCTCGTTGGCGAGGTCGAGGTACCAATTGCGGTGCGTCTTGAGAGCCTCGACCAGAGTAGCCACCGCCTGCTGGTGCGCCGCAAGATCCGGCAATCGTCCGCTCGCATCCCGCGTGAGGGTCACATCCACAACCAGTCCCCGCCGGTTGCACTCGGCCACGAGCCAGCGGAGCCTGCCCAGGAAGGGCTCGCGCGCCCGACCCTGTGCATCGACCGCGGAGACATCTGCATCGCCGAGACCCCAGGTGGCCCAGACGCGAAGCCAGTTGAAGCCGTACTTCTGCATGTCGTCGAGGTCCCGGCGGATCGAATCCTGGGATGCGCCCAGGCCACCGTAGTAGCTGATGCCCAGGAGGAAGACCGGTCCGCCGTTCAGTGTGAATCGAGTCCCCTCGACGCCTAGCACCGTTCCTTGTCGCACCTGGCCGGGCGGCGGGAAGTCCTTCGACGCGTCGTCGAGGACGAGCACCCAGTCGAGCATCTCGCCCTTGTCGGGCGGCTGAAATTCCCTCTCGCCTGTATTGGGGAATCCGCCGATGGCGGTGGCCTGCCCATCGCGCGGGTTGTACCACCAGGCCTTCACTTTCGAGCCCTTGACAGCGTCCATGCGGACCTTGAAGGCCCGGCCCACCGGAGCGTAGACCATCGCGTAGGACCCTTCGGCATCGCGCGTGCCGACGAAGCGGTATCGGCCCGCACCCGGCACGCTGGTCGGCACGCGGTCCGTCACGATGATCGAGTCGTCGGGCACGCGCGACAGGAACGGCCGCGACTTCATGAGCCGCCGGCCATATTGCATCTGTCCAGCGCCGGGCTGATCGAGCGCCTCGAACCAGGGCATCAGCGGGCCGTTGATCGGACCCCGGCCCGGCTGCCACATCTGCCAGACGGAATGGTGGCCGTACGTGTGGCCGCAGGCGCCGCTGAACAGGTCCCAGTACAAGGGCCGGCGGACATCGGACGAGATCGAGTGCCCGAGCTTGCCGGCGTCGAAGGACACCGGGTGGTCCTCATAGATCGGCTCCCCGTCGATCACCGGCTTGACCGGCTTGCGGTCGTAGTCCTCGCGGGTCTTGTCGTACCGCCCGGTGTACTCGGCCACGTGCCCGTTCTGGCGCATGTTGAAGTCGAGCCAGTCGTCCTCGTGGAACCAGGCAGCGGAGGTCTGGCCGCCCGTCGGGTGGAAGGTCATCAGGTGGCGGTCGCCGTCGCCCTGCGCCAGGCCGCGAGCCATCGCGCGGATGGTCTCCTTGTGCGTGTCGTTCTCGACGGGCCGGTCGCCGCCCAGAATCCAGATGATGTTGGGAGCGTCTTTGTGCCGCCGCCCGAGCCAGCGGCCGTAGAACTCCGCGTTCTGCGGCGTGAAGATCTCGGGCCCGACGCCCCACTTCTTGTTCCACTTGTCCCCCCAGGTGGGCAGCAGGCCGATGTACAAACCACACGCTTCCGCCCTCTTCACGATGTAGTCCACATGGTCCCAGTAGTCGTTGTTCGGACCGTCCTTGACATCGGGCTTCGTCGGATCGTCATTGGCGAGCGGCCTGTGACCATAGGGATTCGGCGCGTGCAGCCCATCCAGCTCGGCCAGGGCGACCGCCTGGATCACGGTGAAGCCCTTGGCCGCCCGGTCGGCGAGGTACCGGTCTGCCTCCTCGCGATTGAGCCGGTGGAACAGCTCCCAAGCCGTGTCGCCGAGATAGAAGAACGGCGTCCCATCCTCATAGACCAGGAACCGCCCGTTCTCCGAGACCTTCAAGAGTCCGGTCCTGCCGCCCGCAGGGACCGTCGCCGACAGCGACGCGCAGACGACCAGCGCGGACAGTATGGATGGGCAGCTTCGCCATCGTGACATGCGTCGGGTTGCGTGCAGCATGTGGCACTCCTTCTCCCTCCCGCAGTGGTTCGGATCGATGCCTTCGTTGTGACGCCTCCGCAGCGACAAGTGCCGCCCGTGAGGTTCGGACCGGGTAGATTGTATGCGACGACGCCGACACGGTCAAACGGTTCGGCTCCCACTTCGACACAGAGCGCTCCCGCTTCGTCATTCCCTCCAGACCTGTCCTCGACCCAGTGGAGGGGCAGGAATCCCCGCCGCCCTGTCATTCCCGTGGAAGCGGGAATCCACTCTCCAGCGTCGCGCTGATCCCAGTATTCCTGGGTTTCTGCTTGGCTTGGGGCGGCCTTCGGCCGCGAGCAAAGCTCAAGCTCACCTGGTCTTGAGTCCATTCGGGTCTCTTGGGGGCGCCGCCCCCCAAACCCCCGGCATTTGACGCATTGGGCCAATAGCATGGAAAACAGGAGCGGTGGACTCGCGCCTCGGCGTGCCTTCCCACCATGCTGCTGGCGCAAAGCGCAAAATGCCGGGGGGCCGGGGGCAGCGCCCCCGGACGTACGGTGCGGTCCCGATCCCCGGGCACGCAAGGACAGGATGAGGCCAGAGTGCTTGCCAAGAAGACAAAACGTAGCGCCTTTGCAGTACCGGAACCACAGAGCCGCGGCCACGGGGTGTTTCGCATCCGACCGATGCGCGCCTCCTGCGTGATGAGGCACAAATCAAGGACGTCTGGGCTTGCGCTTGACGGCCAGCAGCCGCTCGATGTCGGCCTGGACCTCGTCACTGTCCAACACCAACGCGAGCCACTTGCCGTCGTGATATGTAGTAGCATTCGCATAAGCCTCGCGAACGCCCGGACTCAGTTCAGGCAAGATCTTCTCCGCTTTCTCCCGCTCGTCGCCGCCGAAGACGATCTGGACGAGGAGCCGGTTCCGCTCGGGAATCAGCGTGCAGAACGACTTGGACTTCTTGAATCGCAGACCCCATCCATGCTTCTTGCCGCCGAAGATCCAGTCCGGCGTGAAAACCCCCGGGTAGTTCTCGTCGATGAACGCGAGCAGCCGCGTCCATCGCTTGTAGTTCCGAGCCCCGATCCACTCCTGCACGCTCGTCGCATCAGGCTCCCTGTCCCCATCCAGCATCCTTTGTCCCAATTGGATCATTCAAGCAAGCCCCCGCTCGTTCCCCCCGACAAGACAGTCCTGAACTATGCCGCCCTCAGCGGAGCCAGATCCGCCCGTTTCAACGTCGGCAGGCCGAGGTCGCGAAGGACTCGATTGAACGTACTCAAGGTGAGCTTCTCAGGGGCCAGGATCTCAATACCGATAGGTCTCCCATCGTGGCGGAAATCGATCACAAGCCCGGGTTCAATTCGCTGGGTCCGATGGCTCCTGTCTTTCGCGCTGCGTGGCAGGTAGTAGTAAGCCGCCAACGGCCGTCCTCGCCGAAACGTCACTTCAAGATAGGACTCGTTCATCTCATGACTCCTCATATGGATAGGCAGTCACTATGACCAAATGTTTTGTGGCCAGGTCTGGTTCTGCGATGACCTCCCACGTCTTTCTGCGAAACGTGGTCACAATCGCCCATCGTCCTTCGACGATGTCGGGCCTGTAGCCTCTCGCCCGTTCAAGCATCGACCGCAAATCCAATTCTGAGAAGCGGCGATCTGCCATCCGATTGAACAAATGCGGGCTGAATTTGAATTCCCAACCCCACCATTCTGGCCATCGACCGTGCGCCATAATGGTACCCATTCTACCATGAAAGCAGAATAAGTGTCGGGCAAATCCCTACCCGATCCGCCCGTCCTGGTCGATATCCAGGCCGTGGAGCTGTTCGAGCTTCTTGACCAGCGACCGCAGCGTGTTCTGCGTCAACTGGAGCTGTTCCTCCAGGGCCCGGACCCGGTCCTCGACGGAATCGGACTTTCGCTTCTGGCCGTACATCAAGCCCGTCTGCACCACTTCCCACAAGACACCCATATCCATCCTCGCAATTTCTCCGGCGTTTCGTGGATATCGCGGACGAGGGCCATTTCCACGAACGCCGTCGCCAATCTTGCCACTTGAGACTCATCATCGAGCCGGGGAACGACGCCGTCTCATCGCACCTAAGTGCTGGATTTCTCGTATGTTATCGCGACGCGGGCAGGGCCACAAGCAGGCAGGGCAAAAAATGGTGAAATGGAAGCAGGTGCTTGTCCGGGCCCTTGAAATCTGCTATATTACCGCTCTTTCAGCGTCCCCGCACCGAGATGATCCGGCGGTGGTCCGCCGGGGGGGCTGGGACACTGTTCTTTTGAGGAGCCGTTGACATGAATCTCTCCATCGAAGACACCCGCAAACAGGCCCTTCCGACGGCCAAGGAGCTGATCCGCTCCGGCGTCATCACGTTGGACCAGGCCAAGGATTGGCTCCGGACCATCTATGAGATCCGGTTCTTCGAGGAGAAGGTTTACGATCTGCTCGGGCAGAACATCATCAAGGGGGCATCGCACCTCTACGCCGGCCAGGAGGCGGTCGCCACCGGCGCCATCGCGGCCATGGAACGCGGCGACGTCATCGGCTCGACCCACCGCGGCCACGGCCACTGCGGCGCGGTCGGCAACAAGTACGCCAACAACGACCAGGAGCGTCAGGCCCACTGGAACGCGATGATGGCCGAGCTGATGGGCAAAGAGACCGGCTACTGCAAGGGCCGCGGCGGCTCGATGCACATCGCCGAGGTCGAGCGGCAGAACAACCTGGGCTCCACCGGCATCGTGGGCGGCAACCAGCCCCCGGCGGTCGGCGCCGCCCTGGCGGAGAAATTCAAGGGCACCGGCAAGGTCGTCCTGTCCTTCTTCGGCGACGGCTCCTGCAACACCGGCACCTTCCACGAGTCGATGAACATGGCCGCGACGCTCAAGGTGCCGCTCGTAGCCATCATCGAGAACAACCTGTACGGAATGAGCGTCCCGTTCTCCGGCAGCGAGGTCCCGGGCACCGCGTGCGCCAGCAGCATCACCGACATCGCGGTGCGGTCCGTCGCCTACAATGTCCCTGGCATGATCGTGGACGGCCAGGACACCGTCGCGGTCTTCCTGGCGATCCGCAAGGCGATCGAGCGGGCCCGCAAGCAGAATCAGATGACCATGGTCGAGTGCAAATCCTATCGTTGGTATGGCCACAGCCGGAGCGACCCGCGGGCCTACCGTACCAAGGCCGAGGAGAAGGCCTGGCACGAGCGAGACCCGATCACCGTCCTGCGGAACCGGCTTGTCTCCGACGGCCTGTGCACCGAGCAGGAACTGGACCAGATCAAGGACAAGGCGTTCGCCAGCATCGAGGACGCCACGCAGTTCGCGATGAGCAGCCCCTGGCCCAAGGGTGCCGATGTCGACCAGGACGTGTACGTCGAGGAGAGCTATCCCGCCGAGGCAATCGAGAGCGAGCACGCGACCGCTGCGAAGGTGCGAGAGGCAACCGCAGCCTTCGAGAAGGTCGTCGCCACCTGCGGCGCCAAGACCAAGAAAGAGGCGACCGAACTGGCCAAGGCCCAGATCAAGTCCCAGTTCGGGATGGACATCGTGAACATCGCGGGCGCGGTGGTGGCGGCACAAGCCGAAGAGATGCGCCGCGATCCCAAGGTCTTCGTCTTCGGCGAGGACGTCGGCCTCTACGGCGGCGCCTATCAGGCGACCCGCGGCCTGCTGGAGGAGTTCGGCAAGGAACGCGTGATCGACACCGCCATCTCCGAAGCAGCCATCGCAGGCGCCGCGGTCGGCGCGGCCCTTCGCGGGATGCGACCAGTCGCGGAGATCATGTACGTGGACTTCGTGACCATCGCGATGGACCAGCTTGTGCACGTCGGCGCCTACAACCGCTACATGTTCGGCGGCAAGGCGAAGGTCCCCATGGTCCTTCGCACCGAGGGCGGCGTCGGTCGCTGCATCGCAGCCCACCACTCCGAGTCGCTCGAAGCCTGGCTCATGCACGCACCGGGACTGTACGTCGTGATGCCCTCGACGCCGTATGACGCGAAGGGCCTGCTCAAGGCCGCGATTCGCAGCGACAATCCCGTCGTCTTCATCGAGCACAAGGCCACCTACGGCCAGGTCGGCCCGGTGCCGCAAGGCGATTACACGATCCCGCTGGGCGTTGCGGATATCAAGCGCCCCGGCAACGACGCGACGATCGTCAGCTACAGCCGGATGGCGATGCGGGCCCTCGATGCCGCGAAGATCCTCGCGGATCAGCATGGCATCGACGCCGAGGTCATCGACCTTCGCACGCTCAAGCCGCTGGATATCAAGACGGTCGCCGAGTCCGTTCGCAAGACCGGCCGGCTCATCACGCTCAGCGAAGGCTTCTGCTGGTGCGGCGCCGGTCGCGAGATCGCAGGCCAATACATGGAGTACGAGTTCGAGGACGGGACTCGCGGCTTCGACTACCTCGACGCCCGCCCGATCAATCTGGCGGCAAGGGACGTGCCCCCGCCGATGAGCGAGCCGCTCGAGGAGGCCAGCATTCCGGGCGTCCCACAGATCGTCGAGGCGGTCAAGCAGGCATGCGGACAGTAAGAAGATGAGATGATGGGTAAGGGACAATCATCCGTTATCCATAATCCATAATCAATCCAGGAGATGAACATGGCCAAAGAAGTCAACCTGCCGAAACTGGGGCAGACGATGGAGGAAGGGACCGTCGTCAACTGTCTCGTCAAGGTCGGCGACGAAGTGAAGAAGGGCGACGTGATCTTCGAGATCGAGACGGACAAGGCAACGCTGGAGATGGAGTCGCCGGCAAGCGGCTTCGTGAAGTGCATCCTGGCCCAGATGGGCCAGACGCTGCCCGTCGGCGCGCCCCTGATGGTGCTTGGGGACAAGGATGAGCAGGTCCCGCAGAGCTTCATCAATGCCCTGACCGGCGGCGCCGCCCCCGCGGCAGCGTCCGTTCCTGCTGCGGCTGGGGCACAGGCCGCCGCACCTCAGCCCGCACCCGAACCGGCCAAGCCGGCAGGCAAGATCATGGTCTCGCCGCGGGCGAAGAAGATGGCGGAGGAGATGGGCGTCGATCTGGCGATTGTCCGAGGCACCGGTCCGGCGGGCAAGATCACCGAAGCGGATATCCGCGCCGCCGCGGAGGCGAAACCCGCGAAAGTCACGCCGGCCGTGGCCGCAGCGAAACCCGCCACCACCGCAGCGGCGGAGGCGAAGCTCGGCAGCACGGTCGCGATCAATCGACTCCAGCGGATCACCGCCGAGCGGATGCTCAAATCCAAGCAGGAGATCCCGTGCTTCTACCTGACGGTCCGAGTGGATATGACGGACCTCGTCGCCGCTCGCGCGAAGATGAACGAGACCAGCGACGTAAAGGTGGCCTTCAACGACTTCATCCTCAAGGCGGTCGCGACGGGCATGGAGAAATTCCCGCTCATGACCGGCCAGCTCGCCGGCAACGCGATCAAGCTGGCCGATGCGATCCACGTCGGCCTGGCGATCTCTGTCCCGGACGGGCTGGTCGCCCCGCTGGTCAAGGACGTGAACAGAAAGACCGTCGCCCAGATCGCCCGCGACAGCCAGGCATTGATCGAGCGGGCCCGCGCCGACAAGCTGGACCTGTCCGACCTCGAAGGCGGCTGCATCACGGTGAGCAACCTCGGCGCGTTCGGCATCGAGTCGTTTATCCCGATCGTCGTCCCCGGCCAGTGCAGCATCCTGGGCGTCGGGCGGATCACCGATACCTGCGTCCCGGACGACGGCAACATCCTGGTCCGCAAGTTGATGAACATGACGCTGTCGGTCGATCACAAGGTCGCCAACGGCGCCTACGCGGCCCAGTTCCTCGATCTCGTGAAGAAAACGCTGGAAAACCCGGTGGAATTCACCATTTGAGATTTACGATTTACTATTGGGCTCGCGCAAGCTCCAAATCATAAATCGTAAATCGCAAATCATAAATCGAAAGGGTGCTTCATGGCCAAGAAGGTTGAAGCGACGAGATTGCCGGCGATGCGGAAGGCGACGCCGAAAGTGCCTGTGATCGGGGTGTTTGCCGTAGGCGATCCGCGAATCGACGAGGACAGCCGGACCCGGTGCCGCAACGTCGCCCAGATGGTGGCCGATACGATCAGCGGCGAGGTCCTGCTGCCCGACAAGACGCCGGTGCCGGTCGTCTATTCGACCGTGCTCGTGGACGGCGAGCCCCAGGCCGACATCGTCGCACAGCAGTTCCGCAAGGCCGGCGTCGAGATCCTCGTCTGCGCCGCGGACCCGTGGTCGTTCCCGCAACTGACGACCATCTCGCTGCTCCAGCAGTTCCCGGCCAGCACGCCGATCAATATCACCTGCGGCAACAGCGGCCCGCGTCCCGGCGTGGTCTACGCCCATGCCCTCAACGGCGCCCTGGCACAGTACGGGCGGATGGCGACGCTGAACGTCGGCACCTGGCCCGATACCGGGATGAATCCCCAGATGACCGACCAGACCGCGAAGAACCTGATCGACTGGTGCTATGCGGCGGTGACGGCCGTCTCCCTGCGGGGACGGCGCGTCGTCGTCTTCGGGCACGACTCGATGGGCATGGAGACCGCCCTCGCGCACGTCATCCCGACACGAAACACCTTCGGCATCGAGATCACCCGTCTCGATATGAAGCTCCTGGCCGACATGCTCACCAAGAAGGCCTACGACGAGAAGGCCCTCAAGGACCTGCGAGGCTGGATCAATCGCTACGTCGGCAAGCGGCTGGAGCTGCGCAACGACGAGGAGAACGAGCGATTCAACATGTCCCTCGCGATGTACCTGATCGTTCGCGACCTGATGGCGGACCTCAACGCGGTCGGCGGCGGCTTCATGAGCCAGCTCGAATGGGGCAGCGACCGTCGCGGCATCCCCATGCCGGTCGCCGACGTGATGGAGTCGCTGTTCAACAGCACGTTCGACCACACCGGCGGCAAGGCCCCCCTGCCCTACGCGACCGAGGCCGACGTGCAGGCCCTCCTGACGATGCTCTTCATGACCTACCTCAGCGGCGGCAATCCCCCGCTGTTCATGGACTTCCGCAAGGTCTGGGAGGCATGGGAGATCAAGGCCCTGGCCGACAAGCTCGGTCTCAAGAAGCTCGACGCGAACGCCGACTGGTACACCAAGGGTCTCGTGGACGGCGACAACTCGGGCAGCGCCGCCTTCGACTGGGCGGCAGCACCGGGCACGTCGGTCAAGCAGATCATGGACCGGGTCTCGATGCCCCTGGCCGATCCCGGCTACTTCCCCGGCGGCGGCAACTCCGTCACCTTCATGACCCCCGCGGGCATCGAGGGCATCGCCGCACGCATGGCCTACAGCAGCGCCAGCGGCCTGTTCAGTCTGATCTGGGACCAGGCCCACACGACCGAGGTCCCCGAGGAACTGGGCAAGGCCATGTGCAACCTGACAAACCCGACGTGGCCGCACACGTTCGTGGTCCCCAAGTACGCCTCCATGCTCGAATACAAGCAGTATCCGCCGGCCAATCACTTCCACATGACGTGGAACCTGCCGGTGGCCCGTTTGCAGCACTGGATGGACTTGCTGGGCGTTCAAAGCGTCACGCCGTGGTCCGCCCGTCCGAAGTTCGTCGAGGGCACGGACCGCCCGCAGCCGCTCGTCTACCTGCTCAACGGAGGCGAAGAGGCCTACAAGCTCAGCCGCGTCCGCCGCTGATACGTAGCACGGGCATCCTGCCCGTGAGTCCCGTGGGCGTCCCGCCCAGGGAGAACCCTGTGACGCGAAGACCACTCAACCTGCCCGCCGGTCTCCCCGGTGGGCAGGTCTTTTTGTGCGCAACCCACGTGCAAACAAGCGATACTATCCTGGCAACAGGGGCACACAGCCGAGCCCTCGCGAATCGCCTTGAGTACTCGCGCGTAGGCGGGTATACTTTGTTTGTTCGTCTCCGTCAGTCAGAGAATCAGCCTGTGCACGATCCAGACGTGTGGTCACGACATGAGTGTCTGGGGAGGCAAACGTGAGCGAGGTTACTCGCATTCTGAACGCGATGGAACAGGGGGACGCCCGGGCGGCGGATCGCTTGCTGCCGATGGTCTATGATGAGCTGCGCCGTCTGGCGGCCTATCGACTCTCCCAGGAACGGCCCGGGCAAACGCTCCAAGCCACGGCGCTGGTCCACGAGGCCTATCTCCGGCTGGTTGGTGCGGGCGCCCCGGATTGGCAGGGCCATACACATTTCTTCAACGCGGCGGCCGAGGCCATGCGCCGCATCCTGATTGACAGCGCCCGGCGGAGGCGACGCCTGAAACGCGGCGGCAATCGGGACAGGGTTGACTTGGACGGCCTGGAAGTAGCGATCGATGCCGAGTCGGACAACCTGGTCGCCCTCGACGAGGCTCTGACCCAACTGGCCGAACAGGATCCCGCGAAGGCCGATCTCGTACAACTCCGCTATTTTGCAGGACTTACGCTCGATCAGGCGGCCCTGGTCCTGGGGATCTCGCCGAGCACGGCCAAGCGACATTGGACCTACGCCAAAGCTTGGCTCTATGGCCGAATCCGCGTTCGGGACTGACCGCCAGTCCCGGCCCTCTCAGACCGCTGGTGTTTCCACCCGCCCTTCAGCCTGTCAGAAGGCATTCCAGGTTCGAGACACTTTTTTTGAGAATATGTGAACCGCCGGCTCAGCAGATGGCGCATTCCCAGGTGATAGGGCATTTGGAACCACCCACGAGGCCCAATCCGAACAAGGAGACAAAACATGAATGCCTGGGACCTTATCGGAAATGAGCTGGTGAAAGCGACACGCTGGGATTGGTCCTTCCTCGACAGCGGGATCATATGGCCTGTCGTGCTAGCGGCGGGGATTTGTATACTGCTGGCAGCGATGGACCCGGATAGACAGCTTGAAGATCGGTATGAACACGGGTCCCACGAAGAGTCCGCCACCACGAAGCGCAGAGGCCAAGGAGTATAGACATGACCGCGGAAAAACAAACCCCCGAAGAGATCTTCCATCAGGCTCTGGCCTTGGCAGATGATGGCCAGCGGGCCCGCTTTCTGGATCAGGCTTGCGGCGACGACGCCGCGCTGCGGGCGGAGGTGGAGAACCTGCTCAAGTGGCACGGTCAGGCCAACAGCTTTCTCGAAGGTCCTCCCGGCGGCGTCCAGGCTACGGTTGTAGGTGTCTGCCAGCCGGAGGGGCCCGGCACCACCATCGACCGCTATGAGCTCCTGGAACTGATCGGGGAAGGCGGCATGGGACTGGTATATCTGGCCCAGCAGAAAGAACCGGTTCGCCGGAAGGTGGCCCTGAAGATCATTAAGCCAGGGATGGATTCGAAGCAGGTCATTGCCCGCTTCGAGGCGGAACGCCAGACGTTGGCGGTGCTGGACCACCCCAACATTGCCCACGTCCTCGATGCGGGTTGTACTTCCGCCGGCCGGCCCTACTTTGTGATGGAACACGTCAGAGGCTTGCCGATCACCCGTTATTGCGACCAGAACCGACTCACGATCGAGCAGCGTCTGCGTCTGTTCGAGCAGGTTTGCGAAGCGGTGCACCACGCCCACCAGAAGGGGATCATCCACCGCGACCTCAAACCCTCGAATATCCTCGTCTGCGTCCACGACGACCGAGCCGTCCCCAAGATCATCGACTTCGGCATCGCCAAGGCCATCACTTCGCCCCTGACGGATAAGACCCTGGTCACCTTCCAGGGCCAGCTCCTGGGCACGCCGGAGTATATGAGTCCGGAACAGGTCAACCTGGCGACCGAGGACATTGATACCCGTTCCGACATCTACTCGCTGGGCGTCGTCTTGTACGAACTCCTGACAGGGGTCCTGCCTTTTGAGAACGACTTCTTTGCCAAGGGCGGCCTGGCGGAGATGCAGCGAACCGTTCGAGAGATTGAGGCGGTTTCCCCGAGCACGCGGGTGACGAGCCTGGGTGATCGGGCCCGGATCATTGCCGAAAGCCGCGGCACTCACGCCCTGGCCCTGGCCAGACGGCTGCATCGCGAGCTGGAATGGATTCCTATGAAGGCCATGCGCAAGGACCGCTGCCGCCGCTACCGCTCCGCCAGCGAGATGGCCGATGACGTCCGCAACTACCTCAACGGCCTGCCGCTGATTGCCGGTCCAGAAACGGCCGCCTATCGGGTCCGCAAGTTCGTCTCCAACCACGCAGGTTCGGTGGCGACGGTGGCGCTCGTGGCCACGGCCATCGTCCTGGGTTTGGTCGTGAGCACTACCATGTACTTGAAGGCCGAAGAGGCTCGGAAAGAAGAGGTCGCTGCTCGCATGGAGGCCGAGGATGCACGGGAAAAGGAGAGGAAGGCACGCGGGGAGATCGAGACTGCACGCCGCGATGCGGAGGTCGCCCGCGACGAGGCCAGGCAGCGCGCGGAGACCATCGAAACGATGGTGCCTGTCTACGGGTATGACATATGGCCTGTGACGCACAGATGGGGACGCCTGGCAATGGATTTGCCCATTTCTGAGCTCATTGCAGGGACTGCGTCTCTGGTGTTCGAGCAGGAATTCAAAGGCCCGGACATACTGAGAGCCGGCGCTTACAGTTTCTTCGCACACACGTGCGAGAACCTGGGACGCTATGAGGAGGCCGGCACGTATTTCGAGAAGACCTTGGACATTCGTCGTCGAGAGTTGGGTGAGGCTGACCCGTTGACGATCGTGTCCGCCAACAATCTCGGTCTTCTGCATATGAAGATGGGAAGGCTCAGCGAAGCCGCCTCCCTGCTGCTGGAGTCACTCGAAACCAGTCGCAGCAAGCTTGGCCAAGACCACAACGTGACCGGCGATGCCACCAAGTGCCTGGCCATGGTCCTGCAAACACTCGCATCCAAAGCAATGGATCGCTATCGCGAGGGCGACTACGAGACAGCGGCTACGATGCTGAGCCGCGAGGATGAGCTCCGCCGGTCTGTGCTTCAGAGTCCCTCGGAACCTCGCGTGCTGGCTGGTTTGGCCATGGCGCAGCATCGTCTGGGCCGCAACGGGGAAGCGCAGGCATCCCTCTCCCGGCTGCGGGACCGCTGCAACGGGAACGAAACCGTTCTGGAACCCCATCAACGGTGCCTTTGGGAAGCGGAGACTGTTCTGGCTGCCAGTGACAGCATACTGGTTGAGATCTGGCGGCAGATCGAGACAGGGCAACTGCGGCAGGCCGCAGAGGGACTCGTTCAGATCAAGGCCGCCCCAGATCGCCAGAGGGCGGACGCCCTGGACGGGATCACAAAGGCGATGGCGCGAGCTCACTACTGTGCGGGATCCCGCAGCTATCGTCGGGGTGGCCCGGTCGAGGAGACGGTGGAGAACTATCAGGCAGCCGTGCGGTTCGACCCGATGCTGGCAGCCGCGTGGAATGATCTGGCCCGCATCCAGGCTTCCACCCCATCGCAGGAACTCCGTAACGCACGGAATGCCATCGAGAACGCTACGAATGCCTGTGAGTTGGCCCAGTGGAAGAACCCCTTGTACCTGGATACGCTTGCCGCCGGCTATGCGGAGTCCGGCGACTTCAAGGCGGCGATCAAGCGGCAAGAGGATGCCTTAGCTCTCCTTTCAAAGGAGGAGCGGGCCGGGCAAGAGGCGGCCATGCAGCAACGACTCGATCTGTACAAGATGCGCAAGCCTTATCGTGTTGCCTTGGCGCGAGGTGCAATTGCGTGGTGGAAGCTCGATCAGCCGACGGATGGAATCGTGGCCGACTCCTCCGGTAATGGCCTTCACGGCAGACTGGTAGGGAATCCCCAGTGGCAGCCGGGCATAACCGCAGATGCGATCGCATTCCCCGACAAAGCAGACCATGTGGATTGTGGTCGCAACCCAGCCTTCGACACCGCGGATGAGATTACCGTTGCGGCCTGGATTCGGGTGTCTTCCTTTGCTCGATTCTGCGAGAACATCGTCGCCCGCGGGGAGTCATCCTGGCGATTGCAGCGATGGTGGGAGAGCGACTGCCTTGAGTTCGCGTGTACGGGAACCACGGTTGAAACCCAACTGCATACGTCCGGTGTCATGGGACGCGTCAGTGTGAACGATGGACAATGGCACCACGCCGTGGGCACCTACGACGGGACACAACTGCGCCTCTATGTCGATGGCAGGCTTGACAACTCCGAGCCGGCCTACGGGAAGATCACCTCGAGCGATCAGCCCATCTACATTGGACAGTCGCCGGACGCACCCTTCAGGAAGGACCGCCACTGGAACGGACTGATCGACGACGTTCGCATCTACAGCTATGCCTTCACGGCCGAGGAGGTTGAGAAACTCTATCGTGAAACAGGCTCCGAGGCGAGCCAGCAATAGGAACGCACATATCCACAGTTCAGTAGAAGGAGACTCAAACCATGATCAGATCGGAAAGCAGTATCGAGATTGACGTGCCCGTGGAGACCGTCTTTGCCCACCTGAGCGATCCCATGAACATGGTGGAAGACCTGCCCAGTGCCGTGGAGGTCAAAGACATCAAAGGCCAAGGCCAAGGTATGACCTATACGCTCATCTACAAGGTGCTCGGGGTGCGATTGTCCATGCCCTGTGAGGTCACCGAGTACGTTCCGCAAAGGCGCATCACGATCCGGAGCGAGAAGATGACCTTCGCCCATGGCTTTGAGCCCACGGAGAAAGGCTGCCGTCTGAGCGGCTTTTGCGAGTATGAGATTCCTATCCCGTTGATCGGCAAGATCGCGGAGTCGCTGCTCAAGAAGATGAACGAACGAGAATGGAAGGCGGTAGAGGAGAATCTCAAGGCCAAGCTGGAAGCCCGGGCAACGGCTGCCGTGGATTAGGCTCTGCCGGTTACCAGCGGTCGATGACGAGATCGCCGAAGGGGGCGAGTAGCTCGTACTTGTTCTCCCAGGTCGTGTACATGATGCCGATGGCGTTGGGGGTCTTGTCCAAGGCGTCGAGCCAGCCGCGAGGATTGTCGAGCGTGTCGCCGTCGTAGTAGGCGCCCGCGAGCGTCTGGAATCCGTGCGAGGAGAAGAAGCCGAGGCTCTTGTCGCAGATGTCGAAGTACCAGCAGACGATCCGCAAGTCCTTCGGGACATATTCCCACGAGCCGGTGAAGTCGCCCTCGACGAGGTAGTAGTCACCGTGGGCGTTCTGGTTCGGGTCCAGCATGTCCGACCAGATGAACACCTCCGCCTTCGGATTCACCTTACGCAGGATGGCCACCTGCTTGGTGATGCAATCGCCCAGGATCTGGGCCATGCTGAGATTGCGGCTCTTGCACGCCTGGCAGCTCCCGCCCGCTCGGACCTCGTCCATGCTCAGCAGGTACTTGGCGGGCGCCAGATGCTTGTGCAGCAGTTCCGCCTGCTTCGTCCAGATCTCGTAGACCTCGGGCTCGGACATGCAGGCGGTGACCTGGCCGTCGTAGATGCCCATCCCGTGGTAGTAGCTGACCTTCAGCCGGTCGCCCTCATGGATGCGCCCGCCCGGCAGCAGCTTGATCGCGGGCGGCTCGTGGTCGAATCGGAAGTCGAGCTGCTCATCCCGAATGGGCCCGTAGTCCCTGCCCTCCTCGTAGACCTCGCCCGTCCGCTCGCTTCGCACCGTCACAGGCGTCCCCGGCCTTCGCAGGACGTTCAGCAGCGCGACCTCCTGGACTTCGAGATCGTCGATCCAGAGCCGTCCCGCCTTGCCCTCCCAGACGCCGGCGTAGATATTGACCTTGTCCCGATCGAGGCTGTTGAAACCCATCACGATCCGACGCCACTGGCCGGGGGGTATGACGCCGGGAACGTAGGGGGCAAGATCGCGGCCGTCCTCGCCGAGCACCAGCACGTGAAAGGAATTGGCCGGTTCGAGACCCTCCGTTTTCACCCAGCAGCTCACACGATAGCAGCGTCCCGGCTGGACCGCGACCTGCTGCATGACACGGCCGTGTCCGTACTCGTATCGCCCGAAGCCCTCGAACCGCAGGGACGCCTTGCCGCTGTGAAAGACGGTCGAGTCCACGAACGAGACATCGCCGGGCTTGTCGTGAAAGCCGTATCCCTTGAGCCGGTCGCCGTCGTGCTCCTCGAACCCGCCGTTGGCGATCCGCACCGCCCGGTCGGGATCGAGATGCGCCTCGCCATCCTTCACGACGAACGGAGCGTCGCGGACCGGGATTCCCGCCGCCAGGTTGCGGTTGTACGTCAGCACGTCCCCGCCGTAGCCGATGCTGAAGATGCAGGGGATGATCTCGATGCCGAGCTTGTCGCAGGTCGCCTTGACCCTCGCCAGCCTGCCCGGAAACTCCGGCGGCTGCCGGTCGATATGGTCCAGTCCCGCCGTCAGGAGCATGCCATTGAGCCCGTGCTCCGACGCGGTCTTCACGATCCGCTCGACGTCGTTGACGTCCTTCTCGGACCCCAGCGAATTGGACACGAACACCCACCGACAAGGATACGCCTTCGCCTGGCACACCGACGCAATCTGGGCAACCAACAGGGCGAACACAACGGGCCTGACTGTTCTGAGCATGGCTGGGCACCTCCATCGCCGAATCATTCGGTTTCGCAATCGAGAGAACACGACAGGATTCTACGGACGGAGTCGAATTCGGTCAACCGCCCTCTCGCTCGTGTGTGGTTCGCAATAATCTGGTACAATGATGCATCGCAGTCCGGCCGCGTGGTCGGACGAGGTCAGATCGGAAATGTCGGCACAACAGACTCGAAGGGGAGCACATCATGATGAAACTGGGGATGCACGTGGACAACTGGCGGCACTTCGATGTTTCCTATCAGGTCCCCTGCCAGTTCGCCAAGGATCACGGCCTTGAGTACGTCGAGTTCGGCACCATCGACGGGGACTACTTCATCCAGGCCCTCGGGTACAGCCCGCACATACCGCTTCATTCGGACCCGCTCCAGTTGAAGCGATATCTGGACTCGCTGGGACTGAAGATGTCGCAACTCGATGCGGCGTATCCGGTGTCTTCGCCGGAAGGCCAGTACCGGGGCATCGGCTACACGCTTCGCGCGATTCAGTTCGCCAAGGCTGTCGGCTGCCCCTGCGTGGACACCACCGACGGCGCTCGCAAACCCGCGGGATATACCGATGAGGAGGTCATGGCGCTCATCAAGCAGTACTACCGGGTCGTGCTGGAATGGGCCGAGAAGTACGAGATCGTCATCAACGTCGAGCCGCATGGACCCTACACGACCAACCCGGACACGATGGAACAAATCCTCGGCTTCTTCGACTCCCCCTACCTGAGATTGAATCTCGACACGGGCAATACGTTCATCGCCGGCCAGGACCCCGTCCGATTCCTCCAGCGGTTCCGACACAAGCTGTCCCACTGCCACATCAAGGACGTCAGCGAGGGGCTGGCGAGGGCGGCCAGAGGCCAGGACACGGGCATCGCATCGTCCGTCGTGGGTATCGGCGAGGGGGTGAACGCCGAGAACATCGCGGGCTGCATCGAAGTGTTGAAGAGCACGCGATGGGACGGTGTCCTGTCTATCGAATCCGAAGCCGCCCCCGGCAAGATCGAGCAGAGCATCGAGTGGCTCCGAAAGGAGATCGCCCGTTAGTCCGTCGTGCCGGTGACAGGACCCGTTGCCTTCGGCAGTGGTGATACGATCATGCGTGTCGCCTCTGCGCTGCGCCGGCATTCCCATGACAGCCGACAAGTGCCGATGCCGCCAGAGCGATTCGTCACATTTGTGAAATGTGTAGGTGCGACTCCGGCCCCCCCTCGAAAGGAGATCGCCCGTTAGTCCATCGTGCCAGTGACAAAACCTGTTGCCCTCGACAGGCGTGATGCTGTTGTGCGTGCCGCCTCAGCCCTGCGCCGGCATTGCCACGACAGCCGACGAGTGCCGATGCAGCCGGAGCGATTCGTCACGTTTGTGAAATGCGTAGGTTTGAGCCCGATCCCCCCTACTATGTCCGCGGCTTCTCATGACGATATTGCCGACGCACGGTAGCGGCGAAGCTGACAATCTCATCATGTAATGTCTGAAACATCGTTACTATGCTCCCGCCAAGATCGGCCAGTGTCCGTTCTCTGATATAAGGATCACTCGATGATAGGTCACTGATCTGACGTGAGAGCCTAAAAGCATCTAGCACAACTTCAGTACTGTCTTCTCTCCAATCACGCTTCTGCGTCTCCTCAGAAAGGAGCCGTTCATGTGCATAGCTCAGACCGCCAAGGTCGTAGCTCAGGGTCGTCTTACAGTGCTCCTTGCATATGAGAAAGAGCAGTCGCTCGATCTTCGTCCGTCCTCTGTAGTCGAAGCCAATGGGGGGAAGGCTCTTCGTGCTCAACCTGGCAGCCTCTTCTTCCAGCTCTCTTAGGAGGTCTTCCATGTACACCGTTTCTCCGCAAAACTCAGTAACTCTCGCAATTGTCCGAGGATAGGCTCTGAGGCGATGCTGTTGTCTAAGCAATCGTGTGGGTCTTGACTGTACCCCTTCCTTAGTACCACTTTAATTGTTAGGATTCCCGACTTCAACTGTTATCTTTTGAGAACCTCTTGCATTTGGTCTTGCCTCGGTTACCCTGAATGGGCCGGCCGGAGGATAGGGC
>Ga0209200_1000175_pt1 | contig 73630 bp, 60 predicted proteins | sample AD_UKC033_MetaG_FD_184406 | JGI IMG/M metagenome (GOLD analysis project Ga0209200, IMG submission 184406) | Active sludge microbial communities of municipal wastewater-treating anaerobic digesters from USA - AD_UKC033_MetaG (SPAdes) (version 2) | ecosystem: Engineered > Bioreactor > Anaerobic >...
TTGATAAATGGCTCAGATCTTACAACAACGAACGCTCACATCAGGGGTATAGGAACCTTGGAAAAAGACCCGTTGACACCGTCAATGAATTCTTGCAAAATGTCCGTGCAGATGGTTAGTCATACAATCCATTGGATTGTGGATATTTGTCGAAAAACACTCTTTCACCATATGGGTTAGCCAAGAATATCTGCTCATATTCTCCTTTGTTCATCAAGTGATATTTCTTATTGATGTTCAGTTTATCTTCCAAAACAAGTGTTTCTTGATTCCTTTTTTTATAATCGGTTATTAATTGATCTGGTAATTTTTCTTCAACGGCAGTCCTATCCAAATATACGCTGTTCCTTCTTCTTCTTGGGTACCTATCTTCATAATCTTCCATCGTAAAACCAAGGACAATCAAGAATGGTACACTTTCATCGGGCCGTTGCATATTTTTTAAAGCCCTGTTATAAAGATATGGGATTGCCGCTTCATACACTGCATACTCTTCTTGAGATGCGGAATGGCTGCATTTCTTGGGTGGAGATTCTTCACCAAAGACAGATGGATATTTCAACGGTCTCTGAGGCCAATAAAGCCACCCAAGAAATAATGCTGCTGAAACGAGGATAATAATGAAACTTAGCAGTAAAATTTTTTTCATTCCAATATAACCCCTAGATGAAGGTCCCATTTTAAATCCTGAAAGCAGAATCAGTCAATTCAAATAAGCGGAGTATGCATGAAACTCAATCCCGGCGGCGGAGCCGCCGACGCATAGACGCCAATGGGTCAGAGGCAAGGAATGTGAAAGGCCCCCGCTTCAGCAATAAAAAGAAAAAGGCTGGCAGGAGTTTGCCAGCCCTTCTATTCGTGGTGCCCCCGGCCGGAATTGAACCAGCGACGCAGGGATTTTCAGTCCCTCGCTCTACCGACTGAGCTACAGGGGCGGGGTAAAGCGAATGCGTATGATACCCCCAAACGGAGGAAAAAATCAACCGCCCCGGTCAGTTGGCCTCTTCCTCCGGAGCGGGCTGCGGTTCCTGCGGGGATTCCAGGGCCTTCTTGTACTCGTCTAGCACGGCGTCTTCCATGTATTTCCTGAAATCGGTGTTCAAAGGATGAGCGATGTCGCGGAATTTCCCGTCCCTCTTCTTCTTGCTGGGCATGGAGAGAAAGAGCCCCTTGGGCCCTTCGATGACCTTGATGTCCGTGATAACGAAGCATTCGTCGAAAATAACGGAGGCGTAAGCTTTCAGTTTGTCGCTCGTCACGGTCCTGATGCGCACTTCGGTGATCTTCATCTGAGATTCTCCTTCTTGGAAGTCGGTGTGATGGAACGGAAAAACCCCCCTCTGTCGAGAGTAGGAACTATTGCCCACCTTTCGGAACGCTGAGAAATTTTTTCGTGTATTGACTTGGCTTCGTCAAGGCTCCGCGTGTAAGCGAACCAAGACGATCCGGAGCCGGACAGCATGACCTTCCGCGCCCCGGCCTCAAGGAGGCGGTCCCTGTAAAGGAGTATCCCGTTGTCGCTTTCGAGGACTGTGCTGTCAAATCGGTTCAATAGATCATCCTCCGTGAAACTCCCCTCCGCTACTTTCGCGGCGGCAACCATCATTCTACGGGCAGATGCCCCCCCTGTCAACTGCGTGCCCGCTCTGGCGTAGGCTTCCCGGGTGGAGACGCCCTCTTCGGGGAAACCCAGGACCAGCCATGCGGGAGGAGCGTCCGGAAGAGGGTAGACCTCTTCGCCTCTGCCTACCCCGGCGGCAGTCCCCCCGGTGAGAAAGAAGGGAAGATCGCTCCCTATCTCCGCGGCTATCGCGAGAAGTTCCTCCGGAGGAAGGCCGAGTTCCCAGATGATGTTCAGCGCGTAGAGAGCGCAGGCCCCGTCGGAGCTTCCGCCTCCCATCCCGCCTTTTTGCGGGATCCTTTTCTCGATGAAGATCTCTATCCCCTTTTTTTGCTTCGAACTTTCCAGAAGCGCGTTCGCCGCCTTGAAGACGGTGTTCGCTGAGTCCAGCGGAAGGGAAGGGTCGTCCGAAGAGAGGAATACACCCTTGGGGATTATCGTGAAACGGAGGGTGTCGAACAACGCTATCGACTGGAAGATGGTCCTTATCTCGTGATAGCCGTCCTCCCTTTTTCGGAGTATGTCCAGGAACAGGTTTATCTTGGCGGGAGCTTTCGAGCAGTAATATTCCGGCATAAGGTCAATCACTCCAGGTAAAAATCAGCTTTTTGGACAGCTTCTGTATCCGTACCTTCAGAGTGGTAGTTTTTCCGGCTATGAACTCGTGATCTTCTTCCGCGGTAGTGTCGACGCCCATGAGTTCGGTCCTGAGGTTCACCTTGACTTTGTGAACGCCTGCAGGCATTTCCACGGTGATGTTCCATATGTTGTCCTGCAAAAGCCCTTTTTCGATCTTCTGTGTCTTGACGGGCTTGCCGTCTATGGTCAGGGAAACTTCTCCTTTTTTCGTCGCTCCCAGGTCGAAAGAAAGGGTCATCCTCGCCTTTTTTATAGCCTGAGGCTTGGGAGTATCAGGCTGCGGAGGCTGCACTTGCGGCTGAGGCTGCGGCCTCTGCTTCCTCGGGGTTTTCGGTTTCTGGTCCTGTCCCGCTGGAGGCTGCTCCGCGGAGGGGGGTTGTTCCGCGGTTTCGCCTGCCGGCGGCATTCCCGGGAAGAGCGGCGTAGGCTTATCCGCCTGTTCCCTGCTCCTTTCGATGTCGGCCGTGCTGTTCACGATGGGAGGTTCGTTCTCCCCCCCCGCTTTTCCATGGAAGAAAAGGTAATAGACGACGCTGCCCGCGCCGATGAAAACGAATAGAAGGACGACGCCCAGGACCAAAGCGGGCCGTGACGATCTCTCTTGCGGCGCCTTCGACTTCGGGACGTGTTTCTCTTCCAGCGGCGCGGCTGTCTTTTCGACGAGGTCCTGCGCGTAAGGAGGTAGGGCGCCGGCAAGGTACGCTTCGAGGTCCGCGACCAATTCCGACGCGCTCGAGTATCTCTCCTCGGGGTTCTTCCTGAGCATCTTTTTTACTATCGCCCACGCCTCTTTCGTCACTTCCGGATCGAGCTCCCGGATATCCTTCGGCTCCTCGCTGACGATCTTGTGCAGGACCGTGGTGATCTCATCGCCGTCGAACGGCTTGCATCCGGTTATCATCTCGAATGCTACCGCCCCGAGTGAGAAGATATCGCACCTGCTGTCCACGGCCCTTCCCTGGACCTGCTCCGGGGACATGTAGGCCGGCGTGCCGAGGAACTGCCCCTCCCTCGTGAGCTCCGACGTGGGGACCTTCGCGATGCCGAAATCCATCAGCTTGGCGCGGCCGTCCTTGGTCTGGATTATGTTGCCCGGCTTTATATCCCGGTGGACCACGTTCGCGTTGTGAGCGTATTCCAGGGACGAGGCGACCTCTTTGAGCATGGGGAAGAGCTGGTCGGGCGTAAGCTTTTTCCCGCTCTTTATCATGTGGTTCCAGGTCTCGCCTTCGATGTACTCCATCGCTATGAACGGCGGCCTCCCGGGGCCTCCCTCGTCGGCCTCGTATATCGTTACGATGTTGGGGTGGCTCATCACGCCCGCAGCGCGGGCTTCCCTGAGGAACCTTTCCCTGAACTCCCTGAGCTTGTCCTCTTCAAGGCCCTGCGACAGATAGATGCACTTTACCGCAACGTTTCTGCCTATGGTCGGGTCCTTGGCGAGATAGACGACGCCCATGGCCCCTTTCCCCAGGACTTTCTCGAGCTGATACTTGCCTACGTACCTCTTGGAGCCGTTGTCCGTCATTCGACTGCTTCCCTCAGAGGGATGAACTCGATCTCCCTTCCCTGCCAGTAGGGGATCCTTTTCGAGAGCACTTTGATGGTCGCCGGACGGAGATGGCCGATCCCCACGGCTTTCTTTTCGTTCATGCCAGCCAGCGCAAGTTCATCCATCTTCAATAGAATACCACTTTCGATACTCTCGTCGTCAAGGAATACTTTTCTTTCCGCGGACCTGACCCCGCTTTTTTTCGAAACCGCGAAGGCTTCGGTCAGAGGCGTGGTCCTGCTGTCAAGGAAAAAGAGCTTTCTTCTTCTGAGCTCATCCATAACATATGACATCAGCACCGGGTCTTTCGTGGCGCGCGATCCTGTATGGTTGTTGAGCCCTTCGGCGTGGGGTACCGATGCGAACTGAAGGTCCAGAGTCCCGGCAACCTGCCTCCTGGTCATTCCCACACTGATGCAATCCCTGCACTTGGCGGGGTCCTCGGCCTGCATGGGCGAATGGAGTATCACTCCGAACCCCTCGGCGTGAAGCAGTTCGGCACTTTCCCTTGAATAGGGCTGGAAGGGGATGACAGCGAAGGTTACCGACCCGGGAAGGACGCGGAGCGCTTCTTTCAGCAGTTCCATGTTGCTTCCTACGTCGTCGATGACTATGGATACTCTTCCGGCGGCCTTTCCCTGTCCGCGGGCCGCCGTAACCGGGACAGGCTTCTGCGGAACGGGCTGAGACGAAACCGCAGGCTCAGGTTTTTTTTCAGTTTCGGGAACAGGCTTCGCCGGGGGTTCTTCCTTTTTGACCGGCTTTTCGGCGGCTTTTGCCTTCCTGGATGGTTCCATGTCCGGTTTTTTTTCTTCGTTCTTCCGGATCTCCCTCCCCGAATCCCCGACATTCTCTAGAACCGGCCGGGGGGGCTCAGGGCTGCTCAGGAGCACCGAAGCGGTCCGCCATACGACAAAAACTGCAAGCAGGCCGGCTATTGTCAGCATCGGCAGCTTTTTTTTGAGCGAGCTCTTTTTCATTCGCCGGGGAGCGGGTTTTCTCTGCGGCCTTTTCTTCTCGGGCACTGCCATATTATTCTTTGGCTGGATCTTTCGTGAGCGCCTTCATATAGTAATCGTCTTTCCGGCTGTTATCTGAAATGTCGAAGGTTTTGTCGGGCTTAAGAGGATTGTCCTTGATCTCTTTCCCCTCCCCGTCAAGAAAGTAGCCCGTGAGTATCACGAGCGCGTCGCCGTTCTTGAGCGTTACCTTCTCGTGCATGGCGCAGAACCCGTAGGTCTCCCCGCCGATCAGATATCCGCCCGAGGACTTCGCGGCGAGCGCAAGGAGTTCCCCTCCCCGGGCCGTCGTGTTGTCGATGACGACCGTCACTTTCTTGCCTGAAGCCGCTCCTTCTCCCGAGTAACTTATATCCCTCATGCCGTTTTTCGTCGAGAGCTTCAGCGTCCCTTTCCCGAAAAGCATGCCGGCAACTGCCACTGCCCTTTCCTCGTCCGCCGAGGCGCAGCCTCTCAGGTCAATGACGAGCCTTCCCCTTGTTCCCGATATTTTATCAAGGAGGGTCTTTTCGATCTCCGCTTCCAGGCACGGGATCTCTACGGCGGCGCCCTTTTCCTTCAATTCGTGGAAAACAGGAGGAACTGGCTTCCTGATCGCGAGCTTCTTCTCGTAAGGCTTGAAAGTATCCTTCTTGATGAAGCCGCAGGAGACCTGTTCCCCTTCCTTTCCCTTCATTGCCGAGATCAGTTGCGGAAAGTTCATGTCGAAGACGCTTTTCCCGTTGATGAACCTTAACAGGTCGCCCTGTTCTATTTCCCCGTCCTCTCCGAGGAATGGGGCTATGACGCTGGCGAACCCTCCGTCCTTGGTGATGTAGAGGGGAAGGTAGCAGCGGTTCTTCTCGGCGGCTTCTGCCTCTTCCAGCTTGCTCCCGGGGATATAGCCGCACTCCGGTCCGGTGGCCCCCGCGAGGCCCTGGAGAGCGCCAGCAAGCAGCTGTTCCGGGGTTTTCGGCTCCACGTATGTATCAAGGATGAGCGAGTAAACGTCTTTGAAAAGATTCCAGTTCTCCGAGGTCGCCGCAGGTTCGCCCGGCGCCGCCGCGACGCACGGGATGATAAAAAGAAGCGCCAGCCAGAAGATCCGTCTCATCTATTTCTCCCTTATCCACTTCGCGGGATCAACAGGGTCCTTCCCCTGCCGAAGTTCAAAGTATATACCAGAATAGTCCCTAGTCGGATCGCCGCCCGAAGTTCCGAGCCTCTGGCCGCCCGATACAACGTCCCCCGGCTTTACCTCGATCCTGTCCAGGTGGCTCAAAAGCGAGAATACGCCTCCGGGATGCGCGACTATGACCGTGTACCCGTACCCGGAGAGCCATCCCGAATACACGACCTCTCCTTCGAAGACCGCATTCACCGGGGTCCCCAGCGGGGCTTCGATATCCAGCCCCGGGTGCGGCAGCTTCGTCCTGAACCGGGGATGGATGTAGTCACCGAAATCCTGGGCGACCCTCCCTTTCAGGGGAGGAGGGAGCTTGCCCTTGAAAAGGAGGATGTTCTTTCCGTACATTTCCACCCTGTCCTTGAAACCGGGGTCTTTCAGGTAGCTCTCCATTTTTCTCGCGTTCTCAAGGCTTTCCCTGAGAGCCTGCCTCGCGGTGTCCGAATTTCTCGAAAGCTTCTCCAGGAGATCGTTGGTCTGCCTTATTTCTTCGGCGAGCATCCTTTTCTCCAAAGCCGAATCGGTCTCGATCTTCTCTATCTGGGCGATCTTCAACGCGCACTCGGCCTCTTTCTCCCTTTTTCCCTTTTTGAGCATTTCAAGCCCGTCCAGTTTTTTCCTGTCGCGTTCAGAAAGCATGCTCATGTAAAAACTTGCCTGCCTGAGGTCTTCGGTGCTCGAAACGGAAGAGATCATCCTGTACTCGGAAAGGAATCCCAGAAGGTACTGGAACTTCACCCTTGCCCTGAAGTACTCGTTGATCCTGTCCTCCTCCTGTTCCAGGACGCCTATCTCCCGCTTCACCGAATCAAGCTCCTTCGACTTCGACTCTTTTTCCTTTTTCAGCTTGGAAACTGTCAGCTCCGAGAGCATCGTCCGTTTTTTCAGAAGCGAGATCCTGTCCTTGATCCCTTCTTCTTTTCTGGCGATCTCGGCCACCTGCGACGCGAGTCGTTTCAGTTTTTCCTCGACCTGTTCCTCGCTTCCCGCGGGCAAGGTGCAAAAGAGCGCCGTGAGAAAAAGGATCAGAAGCCGGCTCCCTTTCGACGGGCGGTCCACTCTCTCCCCCACGGAAGCGGAAAAGATCATGCCGGCAGCAGCCGGGCGAGAGAATCGTCCCTGATGATGGTCTCGTCCCTTTCAGGGCCCGTCGAGACAAGGACGATCTTTGTGTTCAGCTCTTTTTCCAGGAACCCCAGGTACTCCCTGGCGCCTTCCGGCAATCCTTCGAAGTTCCTGACCCCCCTGGATTCACCGCTCCACCCTTTCATCTTCTTGTAAACCGGCTCGGCGTTCTCGACTATCCACGGCTCGGCGGGAAAATAATCGTATTCCTTTCCCTTGTGCCGGTAAGCGGTGCAGACGCATATCTCCTCGAAACCGTCGAGAACGTCCAGCAGCATCACGCATACGCCTTCGAGGTTGTTGACCCTTACCGAATGTCTTGCCGCCACCAGGTCGAACCAGCCGCACCTTCTGGGGCGGCCTGTCGTCGTCCCGTACTCCCTCCCTTTTTCCCTGATCCTGTCGCCGGTCCCGTCCTTCAGCTCGGTCACGAAGGGGCCCTGCCCGACCCTCGTGCAGTAAGCCTTGAAGATGCCGATAACACTCCCCACCTTCGTCGGACCGAGGCCGAGCCCGGTGCACGCTCCTCCCGCGGTCGACGAGCTTGAGGTGACGAAGGGATATGTCCCGTGATCGATGTCTAGCATCGCGCCCTGGGCGCCCTCGATGAGCACTTTCCTGCCGGAGTCCACGGCTTCGTTTATGAGCCGGGAAGCGTCGCATACATACCGTGCAAGCCGGTCCGCGTAGGAATCGAAAGCGGCGGCCGTCTCCTCCGGATCGGCGCCGGGTTTTCCGAAAAGAAGCTCTATCTCCCTGTTCTTGACGCGAGAAAGCCTCAGGACCTCCTCCCTCAGCATTTCCCTGTCCTTGAGGAACACCGCCCTTATCCCTTCCCTGTTGTACTTGCTTTCGTAGCATGGGCCGATGCCGCGGCACGTGGTGCCTATCTTCCCCTTGCCTTTCTCCTCCTCCCTGAGCCTGTCGATGAGGCTGTGGTGAGGAAGAAGAAGGTGCGCGCGGTCGGATATCCTCAGATGGGAAAGGTCTATCCCGCTCTCTTCCAGCTTGCCCATTTCCTCTATGAGAGCCTTGGGGTCGAGGACGATGCCGTTGCCGATGACGCATAGCTTCTTCGAGGCGATTATCCCCGAAGGCACCAGGTGGAGCGCGTACTTTTTCTCCCCGATCGTGACCGTGTGCCCGGCGTTGTGGCCTCCCTGGTACCTCGCCACGACGTCGGCTCCCTGCGAGAGGAGATTGACCACTTTGCCCTTCCCTTCATCCCCCCACTGCCCTCCGACTATAACCAAAGGCATCAGCATCCGTTCCTCCGTCCTTTCATCAAGGAAAGCGGGTCAGACCCGCTCTCCGCCCTGCGCGCGTTCTTCGGCGACAGCGGCGATTATGTGAAGCACTATCGAATGATACTCCTGGATCCTGGGGGTCTCTTTCGCTGGAAACACGATGGCCAGCTGGGCTTCCCTGGCGGCGTCCCCGCCGTCGCCGCCCGTCAGCGCGATGGTCCTCAATCCGGAGGCTGCCGCGGTTTTTAGCGCGGCGATGACGTTCGGCGAATTGCCGGACGTGGAGATGCCGATGAAAACGTCGCCTTCTCTTCCCAGAGCTTCTATCTGCCTCGAAAAGACCGAGACGAATCCGTAATCGTTCCCGATGGCAGTGAGGGCCGAAGTATCGGTCGTGAGCGCGACCGCCGCCAGCCCCTTTCTTTCCCTCCTGTACCGCCCGACCAGCTCCGCCGCGAAGTGCTGGGCGTCGGCGGCGCTTCCCCCGTTCCCCGCCAGCAGAACCTTGCCGCCGAGATCGAGCGCCGCAGTTATCATCCGGCAGGCCTCTTCCAGGGATCCCCTGTCGGAATCGAGGGATCTCCTGACGATGTCGAGGTTCGCGGCGGCTGCCTCCAACTCTTTTTTCAAAAGGCTGTCCATGGGACCTCCGAACTTGTGATTTTATCAGATTTGCGATGGTGGGGTAAAATGATCCCATGAGCGGTTTCGGAAGAATCGTTTCGACCGTGAGCGTCGAGTCCCCCCTCCTGGCTTCGGAAGAGACCGCGGCGTCCATCCGTTCGGGCGCCGACAGGGCGGAGATAAGGATAGACGCGTTCGCCGACCCCGTGAACGCTTCTTCCCTCACAGGGCTGGCCGGGAAACTCCCCCTTGTTTTCAGCGGGAACAGGGTCTCGCTCGCCCCGGGAGAAGAGATAATACTCAGGGAAGCTTCCTCGCGGGGAGCGTGGATAGACATCCCTTTCGAAGAAGGGCGACCCCTCCCCGCCTGGGTTGACAGGAACAGGACGGTCCTGTCCTGCCACAGACGCCTGGAAAGCTTCAGCGAACTCAGATCCCTTTTTTCATCGATGAAGGAGAGTGCGCGCATTGTCAAGATCGTTTGTCCGGTGCGCGACATCGGGGAGGCGGCGGGATTCACCGAATGGACCCGTGAACTTGACAGTGCAGGTTCGCTGATCGCATTTCCTTCTGGAATCGAAAGCGGCCCGGCGCGCCTCATAGCGCTCGCGTCGGGATCCGCTGCGGTCTACGCCGCTTCCCCGGGATCCCCGCCTGCCGCGGAAGGACAGATGAAGCTGGGAGAACTTATGCGTTTCGATCCCGTCGGAATTACCGGAGACACGAGCTTCTACGGACTGCTCGGCCATCCCCTGGAATTCTCCCTGAGCCCCGGCCTCTGGAACTCCTGGTTCAGGCGGCTGGGAATGAATTCGCGGTTCCTGCTTTTCCCGTCTTCATCTCCCGAAGCCGCGCTCGAAGCTTTCTCGATGTGGAGCGTCCCGGGATTCGGGGTCACCGCGCCTTTCAAGGAAAAGATAATGGGGAGGCTCGACTCTATCTGCAACACGGCGAAGAGATGCGGCGCGGTGAACACGGTGAAATCCGATGGCGGGAAACTTCTGGGCGCCAACACCGATGTTTACGGTATAAGAAGGTCCCTGTCGGGCATTAATAAAGGCCTGAGGGTGCTTATTCTGGGAAGCGGGGGGGCGGCGAGGGCAGCCCTTTCCGTCATGAAAAACAGCCATCGCGCATTACTTTCCGCAAGGTCACCGGAAAAAGGAAGAAGAACCGCCGATGAATTCGGAGCGGTTTTCGTGGAATGGGGAAGAAAACACGAGGGGGTTTACGACATGGTGATCAACGCCACCTCCTGCGGAGCCGACGGGAAGGAGATGCCCTGGGAGCGGGACCGTCGCCTGGGAGCGAAGGTACTCTTCGAGATGGTCACCCGCGGGGAAAGGACGCCCCTCGAAAGAAAAGCCGAGAAGGAAGGCCTCTCGGTCATACCGGGCGCGACGATGCTGGCCCACCAGGCGCGGCTCCAGTTCAGGATGCTGACCGGCGTCAAGCCGCCGAAGGAATGAATAAGGTTCTGATCGCGTTTTAATTTCTTTGAAAGGAGGAAGTTATGGTCTATGAAGTGAGGAACGAGCTGAAACCGAAGGAACTCAAGGGGATCACCGAATCCCAGATCGCCCAGCACTGGAAGCTCTACGAGGGTTATGTAGCCCAGACGAACGCCCTGAAACAGGAACTCGCGGACCTCAGGAAGGACGGAAAGGTCGGCACCCCCCTGTACGCGGACAGGAGGAGAAGGTTCGGGTTCGAGATGAACGGAATGGTGCTCCACGAGTACTATTTCGGCAACCTGGCTGCCGGGCATCCCGGCCCGGACAAGAATTCGGAGCTATTCAAAGCCCTCGAAATCGAATTCGGCAGTTTCGACGCCTGGAAGGAGGATTTCGCGAAAACAGGCGCCTCCAGGTCCATAGGCTGGGCGGCGCTTTATATCGATCCCCGCACCGGCTCGCTCACCAATCATTTCATCCAGCTTCACGAGGAGGGGAACGTCGCAGGGTTCGCGCCGGTCCTTCTAATGGATGTCTGGGAACACGCATACATGGTCGACTTCGGGGCGGGAGGCAGGCCCGACTACATCAAGACCTTCTTCGAGAACGTCAACTGGGACGCGGCGGTCAGGAGACACTCGGAAGCCAGGGATGGAAAGCTGGCTCCGAGGTTCTAAAGGAAAGTCACCAGGACCACTTCGGGGCGGGCGAAAACTCTCGCGGGAAGCCATACACACCCGATCCCGCTCGTAACGTACATGGGGAGGAATCCATTTTCCTCCCCTTTATCGTAAAATCCGTAAGGAAATTGTTTTGAATACCGGTCCTTGAAAGGAAGCAGGGGGCGTCCGAAAGGCGGCGCGATCTGCCCCGCGTGCGTGTGGCCGAAGAACGCGAAATCGAAACCGGCGCAGCCTTCAAGGGACAAAGCCTCCGGCGAATGAGAGAGCAGGAGCGCGACGCCTGTTCCGGTTCCCGGGGAGAGGCCTTTGAAAGAAGGGTCTCCCCACTCGACGTCATCGAGCCCGTAAAGGAGATGCCCGCTCCCGCCTTTTGAAAAGCGGGCTTCTTCGTTTACCAGGATGCGGACTCCTGCGCTCTCAAGCCGGTCACGGAGGGAGCCCCTGCCGATCCATCTGTCGTGGTTGCCCAGTACCCCGAACTTCCCGAAAGGAGGGGAAACTGCAGAAAGGGATTCGACGACGAGTCCCATTTCCTCGTCCTCCAGGAAAATGTAGTCTCCGCCGACAAGCAGAAGGTCGCATCTTATCTCTCCGAGGACCCTTCCCATCTCCCTGATCAGATCCGGATGAGTCATCTTTCCCGCGTGAATGTCTGAAACGAAAGCCACTGTCAGGGATTCTTGCCCTCTTTTCCCGAGTCCGGCATCATAAGATATCGTCTTCAGAGCAGGCTTTGGCTGAAGTCCCGCGCATCGGGAAAGATTCCTTGCCCAGCAGCCGCGAAAAACCGCCTGCTCGATCCCTTTTCCGATTTTTCTTATAAAAGACGGCTTTTCGCGCCTTGCCATTTTTCTCCTGACCTAAACAAGGTAAAAGCGTCAGCCTTTTTTGTCAAGCAATCGCAGGCTATTTTAAGTGGGATAGAAATGATATTCTGTTACTTATAAGAAACCATCTGTATTGCCTACGTATCATTTTATTGATCGGTTATTCCAGAATGATAACTTCTTCACGCACCCAATTGTGACAGACATCACAATAAGCGGTATCCATAGATTAACTATCTTCAAGATATACAAGAAGATGCTTTGGAAAACCAGCTAAAGCGCGTATATCTGGCATGCCGATTGCTTATACACGACCGAACCGCTGCGTAGGGAGACCTCGATACCTTATTTGCGGGGGCCCAGGGACCGGAAGCACCCCCTTCCGGTCCCGAACATTTTCAGGTTGTCTTTGTTCGTGATCTGTCCGTTATATCAGGAGTAAACAACCCCTCTGGGGCCTTTTTCAAGAGTTCCGATGATGAAAGGCCTTTCTCCTTTGTCACGAAGATGTTCCATCGCCGTCTCCACTCCTTTCCGGTCTACGGAAAGGATCAGGCCGACGCCCATGTTGAACACCCTGAACATCTCTTCCTCATCGACTTGTCCTTCATTTCCGATGAACCTGAAGATGGCCGGAACCTCCCAGCTTCCCCTGTTGATAAGGGCCGAGATATCTTCGGGCAGCACCCGGGGCAGGTTGTCGGTTATCCCCCCTCCTGTAATGTGTGCGATACAGTGCAGTTCCTCTTTTCCTATCAAGTCCTTGACGGCGGGAAGATAGCTCTTGTGAACCTTGAGCAGGAGTTCGCCGATCACTCCGTCAAGCTCATCGACCATATCCCCCGCCTTCAGGCCGAGTTTGTCAAAGAATAACTTCCTTGCCAGGGAATACCCGTTGGTATGAAGGCCGTCAGAAGGAAGGGCGATAAGGACATCGCCTTCGCCTACATTCCTCGGAAGAATGTCTTTCCGCGATACGAGCCCCACGATGAACCCTGCAAGGTCGAAATCTTCTCCGGTGTACAGGCCGGGCATCTCGGCGGTCTCTCCCCCCACGAGCGCGCAGCCGTTCTCCCTGCAGGCCTTGGAGAGCCCCTTCACAACTTCGACAAGGTTCCGGGGGACCAGTTTCCCGGCGGCATAATAATCCAGGAAGAACAACGGCGTCGCGCCCTGGGCCAATATGTCGTTGACACAGTGGTTGACGAGGTCCTGACCGATGGTGTCGTACCGTTTCATCTCCATCGCGACCTTGAGTTTCGTGCCAACTCCGTCAGCCGAGGAGACGAGAACCCTGTCGTCGTCCTCGCCCAGAGAGAACAATCCTCCGAAAAGACCTATGTCAGAGACGACCCCGGGGGTGAAAGTGGTTTTTACAAGGCGCTTGATCTCTTTGAGAGCGTTGTCCTGCGCGTCGATGTCGACGCCCGAATCCTTATAAGACAATGGTTTTGTCATGCCGCACCCTAAAGCCTGAACTTTTTCATTTCTTCATTGAGAAGAGAAGCGCTCTGCTGCAGGGCCGTCGCGACAGTTCCCAGCTCCTTGAAGGCCGAATCTATCTTCTGTGAGGCGTCCAGCAGTTCCTGTGAGTTCGAATAGAGAAGCGACGTTTCCCCCGCCTGCGCGGTCACCGCGTCGGAGCTGTTCTGGCTGTCGGCTGTTATCCTTACCATCGATTCCGAGATGACTTTCGCGCCCTTGGCCTGTTCCTGCGTGGCGTTCCTTAGCTGCATCGCGACCTCCCTCACCTTCTCCGATTCCTGGTGGAGGAGCCTCGTTGTTTTGGCCTGTTCTTCCGTAGCACGCGTTATACCTTCGATCATCTGGAAGATCCTGCTCACGCTCTCGGACGCAGTCAGCCCCCCGTGCGCGATCTCTTCCATAGCAAGGGATATCCTCTTGCTCAGCTCCTCCTGGGTGGACGCCGATTCGAGGATCGTCTTCAAGGATTCGCCCGCCTTCCTGGAAAGGTCGGCGCTGGACTCCACCACCGTCTGGGTCTTGGAGATGGCTTCGGTCATCTCCTCCCCGCCCTGGATGAGGGCCTTGATGACCCGCCTTATCTCCTTCGCATGTCCCGCGGTCCTTGCGGAAAGCTCTCTGATCTGCGTCGCCACCACGGCGAACGACTTGCCGTACTCGCCGGCACCGGCCGCTATGATGCTGGCGTTGAGGGCCAGCAGGTTCGTCTGCTCCGTCACCTCCTCGATGACGTCGACGATCTTCCCAATCTTCTCCATGCTCTGCTGGAGGCGGTCCAGGGCTTCGAGACTCTGACCGCTCGCCTTGCGGCTTCTCATGATCTCCTCTTCGACGGCCGCGACCGAGCTGAACCCGCCCTCGGCGTCCTGCGTCACCTTCAGCGAGGTCTCGTTGAGCACGGTTGCGTTCCTCATGGTCTCCTGAAGGGCCGCGTCGAGCTCGGTAAGGAACGAGACAGATTCCTGCGACGATTCCCTGAGAATGCCCGTAGAAGAGTTTATCTGTTCGGCCGTAGTGGACATCTCGTTCGTCGAGGAGACGGTCTTCTCCACCGATTTCATGAGAGTCTCCGAGTTGAGGGCGATCTCTTCGACGCTGGCCTGCATCTGAAGGACTATCGAAGAGACATCCTGGGTGGTTCCGACGACCTGGCTCATCGCCTCCGCCACCTTCTGGATGCCTTTCTCGAGGACTTCCGTGGAACGGCCCGTCTCGGTGGCGATGTCGACCTGATGGCGGGCTTCTTCGGAGAGGGTGTGGGTGATGTGAACGGTCCTGTTGACCTCCTGGTCCACGATTACCGCGGCGTGGTCGAGCTCCCGTCCCATCCGCCTCAAACTGGCATGGGATTCCCTGAGGTTGTCCCCGACCGCTCCCAGTTCGTCGTCCGACCACAAAGGAACGGACTCCCTCAGGTCGCCCGACGCTATCTTCTGGCTGAACATGGAGATCCTTTTCACCGACCTGTGAATGTCCTTTCCAAGGAGTAGCATGAATCCCGCCAGCAAGCATATCATCACCAGGATGTAGAGGAATCCCACCTTCAAAAGCGAAACGACCTTCCACGGGGAAATGTGGCGGGGGTTGGTCATCACCACCAGAGTTCCCCTGCCTTGGATCGGCTGGACAAGGACCATTCCTGCGGCGGTGGAAAGCGTATGTTTCTTCGTAAGGTCAATGTTCTCCTTGACGAGCCTTTTTTCAAAGAACGCCTGGTCGCTCGAATAAACATTATTGCCCGAAGCGTCAAGGGTGCACAGGTAATAATATTCCGAGCTGTATCCCGCCAGAAGGCTTTTCCATTCGGAAGTATCCGCCGCGCTCATCTGCTCGACAACGGGCTTCAGTTCGACTTCCGCCCTTTTCATGTTCTCAATTTCGAGGGACTGCGATATCTTGGAGAACAGCAGAACGCCAAGGCAGAGGAAAGCCACGGTGTTGAGAGCGAAGATCGAAAAAATTATCTTGTTCCTGAAGCTTACCCTGTATCTTTCTACGTCGGGCACGCCCTCGAGCTGGAGTTGGATCTCCTCGAGCAGGGGCGCCACCTCGCTCTTGCTGATGAAATAGGAGAGGGACAGCGAAACCGTCGCCGTCATCACCCCCATGAAAGAAAAAGTCACTGCTGACAGTGCAGTGCTCATAAGGAAGAGCTGGTCGCAGATGACAAGAAAAATGGTCGCGAACACCCACAGCAGACCATTCAGGACCTGGGATTTCCAGGTGAAGGAAGCGAGGTGGACGTAAAGGTCGGCGAGCTTCTTGGAGCTTACGGTCCTTCCCTGCGCCTTCGCCCTCTTGTATTCTGCAATCGGCGGGATGAGGTATTTCTTGAAGTACCACACCTTCGGGAACCTGGAGAGGAAAAGGAGAATTGCTCCGACCGTCGCAAGTCCCTTAAGGTAAGGGCCCAGCCCCCTCAATACCATCGAGCAGTAGATTATTGAAAAGAAGACCCCGAGGGCGGGAGGAATGATGTCTTTTACGAAATACGGAATCTTGTACGTTCTAGACATTGCCTCTCCTTATCCGGAACCAAGCCCCAGTATAATCCAAAAACAGCCCCGCCGGAAAAGAAGTCACCGCTTGTAGGTTATGGTCCCCGCAGAGCCGTCCGGGTTGACGACCATGATCTTAACGGTGCTTCCTATGCGGAATTTCTTTTTCAGCTTCTTCCCTTTCTCGAGAGTTATCGATCCGTTCTGGAAGCTTGCGGTGGGCCAGTAAGCGCTGTCCGTCCCGATCACCGCCTTCGCGCCTTCCTGGATCCCCGTTCCAGATACGACAAGCCTGAAGGGGTTCTTGAGCTTCTGGACGGAGGTCAGCGTAACGGCCGAAGATGGCAGCGACAGGGAACAGCCGATCGTGTCTCCGGCTTCAGTGATGGAATCCATCTGAATCCCGCTGGGGAGAGAACTGTACCTGGAACTGGAAGGCGCGGTCTGGGGGCCGATCGAATAGCCTTCGGTGTAGAAATCCCCGCCGTCCGCCCATTTGTTCTGTTCGATCTCCTCGAGCCCGTCCGCTTCCATAAGCCTGAGCAGTTTATGGCTCGAATAGGAATTGTCGTAAAGGAAATCATATCCCCCGGTGTCGGTCCTGGCGTCGACATGCCATACGATTAGCCCGTCGTTGGGATACACGACGTCGTTCTCCGTGGTCCTTCTGTACTGGATCATGTAATACTCGGCGAACTGTTCCCCGGCCTTCGCCTCGGGCATGACCAGGAGCGCTTCGGGAGCCTCGCTCGTAGGCGAGAGCACGGGAGAGGAGAAGCCGGTCGTGACGACCTGGGGCGTCAGCCACTCGAGGAGCATCTTCGAGAAGCAGTTGTGGTCCCCCCAGTTGCCGTCCATCTGGTCGAGGCCGCCTACTCCGCCGCTCGGCCCGGTCCAGTCGTCGTAATCGTAATAATCGGGAAGCCCGAGCGCGTGGCCTGTCTCGTGTATCACCACTCTCGCGGAGAATTTTCCGCCCTCGGGGTTTGACTCCCACTGCCAGGAGTAGCCTCCGAGCCTCTTTCCGTCGAGCTTGAACGAGCTGTCCTGGAAGGAGGTCATGTAGCCCCACCAGAAGTTCGCCCACCCGTTGTCGGGGCCCGTCCAGATAACGACGAGGTAGTCGATCGTCCCGTCCCCGTCGTTGTCGTACTGCGAGAAATCGTGACCCATTTCGTCGTAGTGGTTAAGGACCTCCTTTATGAGGGATTCCCTTCCGGTCGTAGATTCCTGGACGGAGGAACGTGGATACGGCGTGACGTACCATCCGAGGGCGTCCCCGGAGAATTCCAGGAGCCCGTAGGATGAACGGAAGTAAAAATTCCTGAGGCTTTCGTAAGGGAACGTTCCCGGGCCGTCGCCGAACATCCTTCCATAGACAAGTTCGGTATCTGTGTTCGGGGGATAATCGTTGAAACCTATCATGATGGCGAGGATCTTGACGTTGCCCGTAGTCGGCATGCCCTGCCAGCCGAGAGGGGGAGCCATCGACGCCTCGCCGTTCAGCCGGCCGTCCAGCCTGAAGGCAAGGTTGTTCGAAACCTTGTGGTTGCGGAGGCTCTTGGCGAACTCGATCCTCTGCTGCAGGGTCCCGTCAGACCGGTATTTTTCGATTTCTCCCGGCCTCGGGGGCTCCAGGGCGAAAAGCCCCGCCTGGAACAGAGCTATCAAGACGATGCCCGCCAAGAAAGATCTTGCAGATTTTAAAGACATTATTCGGCACATGAAAACCTCCCTAACAACCTTTAACTTTACCTTTTTTGCTTCATTTATTCAAGCTTTACCGCAACGATACACTTACGCGAACCGCGTCGAGAACAACTATATTCCGGGCTGTGTCATCCTTCCTAGAACGAACCGCGAAAAAGAGTTATAATCCATCTGCTGGAGGGCCAGGCCGATGAGCAAGAAAAGATCCCGCGACAACTATCACAATGAAACGAAATTCATCCACGGCGACTTCTACTCGCCCCACTGGAATTACAAGGACCACATGACTCCTCCCATTTCGAGCTCGGCCGCCTTCAGGCTGGAGAGCGCCGAGAGAGGCGCGGAAGGATTCATCCAGTTCGCCAACCCTGATTTTGACCGCCACGGGAAATCACCGATCCTCATTTACGAGAGGCTCGACGAACCGTCCCGGTCCATGCTCGAAGAGAACCTCGCCGTCGCGGAAGGCGGCGAATGCGCCGTCGCCTTCACCACCGGAATGGCGGCGATAACGGCTTCCATCCTGTCGTTCGTAAAAGCCGGCGAATCGATAATAGCCCACCCCACACTTTACGGCTGCACTTTCTCTCTCTTCTCGCTCTGGCTGCCCAGGTTCGGGGTCAACGTGAAATGGGTGGACCTCAAGGACGAAAAGGCCCTGGAGAAGTCCCTGGATCCGACGGTCCGGGCGGTTTACACGGAGACTCCTTCCAATCCGATCCTGGAGATCATAGATCTGGGAAAAGTGAGGAAGGCCATCGACAGGTCGAAACTGAAGGAAAAACCTCTCCTCATTGTCGACAACACCTTCGCGACTCCTTTCTGCCAGAGGCCTCTTTCGCTCGGAGCGGATGTGGTTGTCCACTCTCTCACGAAGAACATCGGCGGGTTCGGCACGGACATGGGAGGCATGTGGGTCGGACCGAAGAAGCTTGAGAACGTCTTGTTGATGTTCAGGAAGGACTTCGGAGCTCCGCTGAGCGCCAAGTCAAGCTGGCAGCCACTCGTTTACGGACTGCCCACGCTCCACATAAGGATGAAAAGGCAGATGGAGACGGCCATGAAACTGGCCTCTTTCCTTGAAAAGCACCCGCTCGTCGAGAGGGTTTCTTTCCCGGGTCTTAAAAGCCACCCGCAGTTCGATATCGCGAAGAGGCAGATGAAAGACCCCGACGGCGGTTTCGCTCCCGGCTCGATGATCTACTTCGTGCTCAAAGGAAAGCTTGAAAAAGCCCAGAAATCCGGGCGCCTGATGATGAACCATCTTGCGGAACACGCTTTGGCCCTGACCCTGGCCGTATCTCTGGGCAACGTCAGGACGCTGATCGAGCATCCTTCCTCGATGACCCACGCGCCGCTTCCGCTGGACGCGCAGGTAAAAGCCGGGATAGACCCCGGTGGCATAAGGATAAGCGTGGGGCTCGAGAAAGCCGACGATATCCTGAGGGATCTCCAGGAAGCTTTCGACTGCGCCAAAAAAGGAGGCTGACAGGCCTCTTGAAAACTGCGCGGCAGGGTCGCGACAAGGGGATGCTCCTTCCGCCGCTGTGGGACCACCACGGCCACATCGGCGCTCTTGGAGCGCTCTCCGATGTGCTCGACTTCCGTGACGCCGCCTCCCCAGACGCTCTTTTGAAGCTGCTCGAAGATGACGAAAGGAAAAGGGAGCCCGGAGAATGGATCACCGGCTTCGGCTGGGACCAGAACCTCTGGAACGGCCTTTTGCCCTCGCTGGAACAACTTGATACAGCTTCCCGCGGGAGGCCTCTCTTCCTGAAAAGGATCGACTGCCACGCGGCGATGGTCAACTCCCGGGCCATGGAGATGGCCGGGCTGAAAACCGATTCGGCCATCCCCGGCGGTGAGTTCGTTTCTATCAGGGGTAAATGGACGGGGATAGTGCTGGACAACGCCATGAACCCGTTCTTCCGGGCGATGCCGCCCCCTGCGAAAAAGGTCGTGCGGCGCAGGATACGCGCGGCTCTGAAGACGCTCGCCGCTTCGGGCCTTTCCGGCGCGACAGACATGCAGCTCATGGAGATCGACGTAGAGACCTTGTCCGAAATGGACGGGAACGGCGACCTGGAACTACCTGTAGCGGGTTACCTGGAATGGACACCGGGGATGGCTCTTCCCGCCCGCCTTTGCAAAGGAAGGATGTTCGCCCTCGAGGGGATCAAGGTCTTTCTCGACGGAGCCCTTGGATCGAGGGGCGCGGCCCTGAGGAAGCCCTACTCAGACGATAAAGCCACCCGCGGGATTCTGATTCTCGACCGCAAAGAGATCAAGGAACTGCTTGAAGAAGCCGGTTCAAGGAAGATCCCCGTCGCGTTCCACGCGATCGGAGACAGGGCGCTCGAAACCTTCCTCTCAGCTTACGAAACCATCAGGCGGCCGGCCCCCAAGATAAGGCTCGAACATCTTCAGGTGACACCCTCTCCGCTCCTGACACGCCTCCTCGCCGCCGATGTCACCGTGTCGCTCCAGCCCTGCCACCTGCTGAGCGACCGTGGCTGGGCAGGAGAAAGGCTCGGCCCCGCGAGGATCAAGCGCTCTTACCTGCTCGGGTCGCTCATAAGAGGAAAGAGATACCTCCTCGGGACCGACTTCCCCATCGAGCCTCCCGATCCCGCCAGGACGATAGCGGGATGTTTCGATAGGCCCGACGGCGAACGCATAACGCTGAGGGAGGCTCTCAAGGGAATGGCTTGCCCCGCCCGCTTCGAGAAATACGGACGCGGAGCCGTCCTTTACGGGATGACCCCTGAACTTCTGCGAGGAGAGACCGAAGCGAACAGCCTGATGGTGACCCCTGATGGATGAACGACCAGCGACGTTAAAAGAAGGAGAACTCAGGGAACTTGCCGGCTGGTTCAGGCGCGAGATGGGCGCGGACATCTCGATGTACCGGCCTGAATTCCTTTCGAGGCGCTTCATGCCAAGGATCTCCGCCCTCGGGTTCAGGGATCTGAACGAATACCTCGCCTTCGCGGGACGCAACGACAACGAAAGAAGGGCGGCGAGGAGAAGGCTGCTGGTCCCGACCACCGAGTTCTTCAGGAACAGGGACGTATTCGAGGCTTTCTTCGGCATCCTGAAAAAACCGCCGTTCTCTGAAAGGAAGAAGCTGACCATCCTCAGCGCTCCGTGTTCTACCGGCGAAGAGGCTGCGAGCCTCGCGATCTCGTGCTTTCAAAACTCGATAGACGCGAGGATCGTCGCCCTCGACAGGAGCCTTCCCTCGCTCAGGCTGGCCGCGTCCGGGAAATACAGCAAGAAAGCCTTGTCAAAGCTGGACAAAAACGAAATAAAGCGTTACTTTAAGGAGGATGGGCCGCACAGGACCCTGGAGGACGGGATATTGAAAAATGTTTTTCCCCTCTGCTGCGACCTGGGATCGGAGTTGCCGCTGAAAACGGTCGACGCCGTTTTCATGAGGAACTTTTTCATATACCTGACCGACGACGCGCAGAAGGCGGTCATCGGCAAAGTGAAGAAAGTGCTGGCCGACTGCGGCCTCCTGGTTCTCGGGAAGGTCGAGAGGCTCAGGATGGACCCGGCGGAGTGGAAGACCGTGGACCTTGAATCAAGGATCTACATGTTCAGAAGGGGCGGAAGATGAATATGAAAACGAAACTGGCGATAGCTTTCATTCTCGCGGTGTTCATACCGATCATAATCGGGATAATAGTCGACGCCGCGACCAGCTTCAGCGTGCTCTGGAACAACATCCTCAGGGTCTTCGTGGGGCTTCTGGTATCCGCGCTCTTCGCGCTGATAATCTCCTCGGTGCTCACAAGGAACCTCAGGGGCCTCGCCGAAGCGGGGGGCGCCGTCGCCGAAGGGGATCTCACCAAGGCCATAGCCGTTTCCAGCGAGGACGAGGTGGGCAACCTTGCCGAATCGATGAGGACCATGATAAGAAACCTCAGGGAGATCGTCGGCCAGGTGCAGAAGAGCACATCCTCGATGTACGAGGCGATACGGAACCTCTCGGTCTCCACCTCCGAGGTCCTCACCGCCGCGTCGGAAGTCGCAGCCAACGTCCAGAACACGGCGAGAGGCGCCGAGATTCAGGCGCAGAACGTGGAGAAATCGCTCGCGGTCAGCAACAGCCTTTCCTCTTCCACCAGCGCGATAGCCGAGCAGAGCGGCGGTTCCGAAGCGGAGGCCCAGAACGCGGAGGCCAGCGCACAGGAAGGTTCCCGCTCCGCGTACGAAGCCCACAAGGTGATGGGCGAGATCCTCAAGCAGGTGGAAGAGACCGCTTCGCAGATAGAGACTTTCAAGATGCACTCGATGGAGATAAACACCCTCGTCGAGGGAATTACCATGGTGAGCCACCAGACCCACATCCTCGCGCTGAACGCCGCCATAGAAGCGGCGAGGGCAGGGGAAGCAGGCAGGGGCTTCGCCGTGGTGGCCGAGGAAGTGAGGCGCCTGGCGGAGAACACGAAGGACCTCGCGGAGCAGATCTCCAGGCTTTCGTCGGGGATCTCGCAGAAGACCGAGGATGTCTCCAAGTACATGAACCTGACGAGGGCCGCCGCCAGGAACGGGCAGGACAGCGTCGAAGCGGTCGTCTCCGCTTTCGACCAGATAAACAGGGGGACGGCTTCCACGAAGGATGCGGTCAAGGTGATTTCGAGGGAAGCGGGAGAGCAGGCTTCCGCCGCCGCGAAGCTTCTCAAGGCGATGGAGGAGATCCAGGAGATCGCCACCGAGAACGCGGCGGGAAGCCAGGAGATATCCGCGGCAACGGAAGAGATATCCGCGAGCATGGAAGAGATCAACAAGGAGGCCAAGTCGCTCCTCGAAGAAGCCGACCGCCTCAGGACCATAGTGGATAAGTTCAGGATATGAGATGTCCAAGCTGATCATCGGAAACATAGGCGGAGAGTTCATCGGCATAGCCTCGAAGGATGTCCTCGAGGTCGTCGAGCTCCCGCGTTCCTTCCCGGTGCCTTTTTCGCTTTCGCACCTGAGGGGCGTGGCCTTCTGGAGAGGCGCACTGCTGACGGTCGTGTCGCTATACGGGCTGGTTTCGCCGAAGGCTTCGGAGAGCAAACCCTCCATCTTCGTCAGGTCGCTGAAGCCCAGGGACAACATCCTTGTCGGCCTGGACAAGATAGAGGACGTCACGCCCTTCAACGACCTCAGCATGCGCGAAGAAGGGGCCGGCTCGGTCTGGAAGGGGATCTACCCGTGGAACGACGCCTGGGTGACGGTGCTCAACTTCGAGCGGCTCATTTCGCTACTGGAGGAGGAAGTGATAAATACTCTGCGTTTGGGAAACAGCGGGAGGTAACATGCCATACAAAGTTCTGATAGTCGACGATGCCATGTTCATGCGCGCCATGATCCGTGACATCCTCGTAAATTCGGGGAGGTACGAGGTCGTAGGCGAGGCCGCGAACGGGGAGGACGCCATACAGCAGTACTCGGCCCTTTCCCCCCACCTTGTAACGATGGATATCGTCATGCCCCAGATGGACGGGATCGAGGCCTGCAAGGAGATCATCAAGCTGGACCCGAAGGCCCGGGTCGTCATGTGCTCCGCCCTCGGGCAGGAAGCTCTCGTGATCGAATCGATCGCCGCGGGCGCGAAGGATTTCATGGTCAAGCCTTTCTCGGCGGAAAAGGTCCTCAAGGTGATCGACGCCGTCATGGCTTCCTCGTAGAGGTCCCCTTCCGAGGGGAAGATGGACCAGAACAAATATATCGAACTATATTTCAGCGAAGGTCTGGAGCACCTTTCCACGCTGACAAGAGGCCTCGCGCCCGATGACGGGCTTACCAAAGAATCGGTGTCGGAACTTTTCAGGAGCGCCCATTCGCTGAAGGGAATGGCCGCCGCCATGGGTTTCGATTCGACATCACGGCTGGCCCACGGCCTGGAGAACATACTGGGCGCGTGGCGCGGGGGAGCAGTCCCGAGTGGGGAAGAGAGAGAGATGGCCCTTAGGGCGACAGACCTCCTTCACCGCCTTTTCGAACTGGTGCGGTCCTCCGGGAACGATTCCGGGCTGGAAGAAGAGGTTTCGGCGTGGCTTTCGTCGAACGGCGGCACAGAAGGTATTCCTGCTACGCGGGAAACTCCCTTCCAGGCGGCGGAGCCTGAGCCTCCCGCTCCCGCGTCGCCGTCGAAGCTGGGCGCCGTGAGGATCAAGGTTTCTATAGACCCGGAATCCCAGCTCCCCGCGGCGCGCCTCCTCGTTGTTTTCCAGAAGGTCAAGTCGGTATTCCCTGATTGCGACATATCTCCTTCGCTGGCCGAGATCCAGAAATCAGGTGTAAAATCCGCCGAATTCGGCGTTTCGGAACATCCGGAGCTCAAGAACCTAGCGAGGCAGATCCAGTCGCTTCCCGAAGTCGCCCACGTGGAGATCACATCGGAAGAGGCCGCCGAATCGAAAGGCTCGCTCGTGTCCACCCTGCGCCTGCCCGCTTCGACGCTGGACGACATGCTGGTCAGGATCTCGCACATGCTCTACCACATGACCAACCTCGAGCAGGCGCTTCCCGAAGCCGAGCGGAGAAGGCAGAAGTTCTGGCTGGAAAGCCACAGAAGCCAGCTTCACCAGCTCTACAACGAGATACTCGAGGCGAGGCTCGTCTCCTTCGACAGCCTGATCGAAAGGCTCGAACGCGCCGTCAGAGACCTTTCCTCGAGGACAGGCAAGCCGCTCAGGTTCAGGGTTGAAGGGAAGGGCGAGAAAGTCGACAAGCTCCTTCTCGAAAAACTGCTCGATCCCCTGATGCACCTCGTGAGGAACGGCGCCGACCACGGGATCGAATCTCCCGCGGAGCGGAAGTCGACGGGCAAACCTTCCGAAGGGGCCCTGCTTCTGACGATCAAGAGGGAAGGCGAGAAGCTGACGATCATCTTCGAAGATGACGGAAAAGGGCTGGACGTGGACAGCATCAGGGAAAGCGCCGTTAAGAGAGGCATCATCAGCCAGGACCGGTCGGAAAACCTCTCAAAAAGGCAGATCCTCGAGCTCATCACGCTTCCGTCGTTCTCCACCAAGACCGAGGTCACCCAGATCTCGGGACGCGGGGTCGGCCTCGATGTCGTCCGCTCAGCTGTCGAATCGCTGGGTGGGACCCTCGAGCTGGAAAGCGAGAAGGGAAAAGGCTCGAAGTTCTTCCTGATATTCCCGAGCGCCGTCACGCTCACGGAAGTCCTCGTCTTTTCGTGGGGCCCGGAATTCAACTTCGCGATCCCCGCCTCACAAGTGACGAAGCTCTACCCGCTTTCGCAGTACCAGATCGCCTGGGTCGAGGGTACGAAAAAACTCAGGATCGACGACACATTCCTCGAGATCCTCGATTTCAGGTTGTCGCCTGTCGGAAAGAGCGGGATCGCCGTCGGCCTCGACCTCGGGTCCCGGGAGACCGTCCTTCTCGTGTCCGAGGTCAAGCAGACCGAAAAGGTTGTCATCCTTCCGTGGGGTCCGCCCCTGGAGAGGATACCGCACCTGATAGGAGGCGCTCTCCTTTCGACCGGAGAAATAGTCTACATACTTGACGGAGTGACCCTCGCGAGAGAGGAAACGGAGGCCATCAATGTTTTCCAGGCTAAATGAAGGGCAGTTCGACGCTCTCAGGGAAGTAAGCAACATCGGCGCCGGGCACGCGGTCACAGCCCTCAACCAGATGACGCAGAAGGTCGTCATGCTCGAGGTCCCCGAAGTGACCCTGGTCCCCTTCAAGGAGGTCGTGTCGAGGCTCGGCGGCCCCGAAGAGGAGGTGGTCGGACTTTTCTTCAGGGTGTTCGGCGAGGCGAGGGGGAACATGCTGATCGCCATGCCCAAGACCTCCGCGGCCCAGCTCGTGAAACTTCTCTTCGGACACGAGCCCTCCAGTTTCGGCGACATGGAAATAAGCGCCCTCAAGGAGATAGGCAACATCCTATCCTCTTCCTACCTCAACGCCATGGGGTCGCTCCTCAAGAGGACCTTCATCCCCTCGATCCCCGCCTTTTCCCTCGACATGGCGCAGGCGGTCGTGGACCTCCTTCTGATCGAACTCGCGGAAGTCACTAACGAGGCCCTCGTCATCGAGACCTTCTTCAGGTCGCGCGACCAGTCTTTCGACGGCCATTTCTTCCTCCTCCCGAACCCGCACTCGATCGACTTCCTCCTTGAAGCGATAGACAAGGGAAGGTAAAGTCTCCGTATGGCGGAAGAAAGGCCATCACCGGGTTTTTCCGTTATCGACCGCCTCGGATACCTGCTCCTCTTCTCGGCCTTTCCCGTCATCCTCTTCCTCGCCCGTCTCGTCAGCCCCAGCGGGGAAGGACTCGGGACCCACACCGGCCTGGGCCTCCCGCCGTGCGGGTTCTACACGATGTTCCACAGACCCTGCCCTTCGTGCGGGATGACGACCTGCTTTTCGCTCATCATGCACGGAGAATTCATCGAAGCCATCAAAGCCCAGCCCGCGGGCGTGTTCCTCTTCCTGACGACCCTTTTCGTGTGGGGCACCCTCCCCTACTATTATTTCGCGAAGAAGAAAAAGCTGTTCGATCTTCTCGAACTGCCGTTCCTCCTGCCCATCCTGATCGCGAACATTGTCGTCATCATGACCGTGTGGATCATCAGGCTGGCGCTGTAGAACATACGAATGACAAGGGATTATCAGAAAGTGCGGAAAATAGTGTAGGTTATCTTTCGATCCTGGCTGAAGGCTGAAGTTCAATAGGGAATTGATTCCACAATTTTTCACTTTTCAATCTTCATTTTTCTATTTTCAATGCAGGCGAAACCTGCCGGGCTGATGGCTGAAGGATCATCCGTAGGGGCGATTCACGAATCGCCCGCAAGATCTCCGTAATAGCTGGCTGTCCATATTTGCCCGGGGCAATACGTTTCCAGCTTGCCAAGAATTAAGTATTGTGTCCCCGGAAATCGCCCTTCTAGCATAAAGGGTTCCAGAAATGTGCGAAAAATAGTGTACGTTATCGTACGTTATCTCTTGACAACGACCAGCTAGTGGGTGACCCCGACTGATTGCTAATTAACTAAAAATATTGGAGTCTATAAATTGATCCATCGTTTTCTGAATAATCTCAATGTCTTTTGTGTTTAATTTGATTTTCATCTTTTCAATCGATTGTATGGCATAATTCTTATCCTTTGCTACCAAGAGAATAAAATCAGCGGGAACTTTTTTCTCCAGATCAATCTTTTCAAGGATATGTAGAATTTTGTCAACCTGATCATTTGAAAGATTTTCTTTAAGGCGCCAATTCATAACGGCAAACCAATCAAGACAATTGTGATCGAAATACATTCCATAATCACCATCAATGAGAGCCCATGCGTCATCATTGGCGCTCTTATACGGCGCCGCAGCCATACAATAAAAGATGGTGCCATAGATGTTTGAAAGCTTATATGCACTCAATTTTTGTTGTTTTCCAGATTCTCTTAATAGTGAATATGCCTTCTGAGCAAAATAGGAGGCAATCGGGTCATCCATGCAAGATTTGTTTGTATGCCATGATACGATAGCCGCACAATATAAAACAGCTTGTTCTAAATCTCTTTTGGATCTTTCTTCTACAAGGTACTTTAATGCACCAAAAGAGCACACCCATCCAACCATTATTTGTGGTCGCAAATCATGCTTATCCTCCAAAGCCAACGTGCTTTTAATCATATTGATTTGGTAATCTGCATGTTCACATCTCAGAGGTTCATTAAGACGGGAATATTGCCATATCTTCTGGATCTCCTCAGATATGGCCAGATCTTGCAAGTCTTTTCTTGTTTCCAAGTCATTAAGCCTTGATAGAGCATTTTTTTCATCCGCTCTGAAACCGGGTGATAAAACGAAGGCAATAACAAATATGGGTATCATAGCAATTTTTTGAAGACACATTAATTCCTCCATGTGTTAATTTAGAATCCGCCGACAGCCTTTTGTATGATTTTCTTATGTTCATTCGTAAAACGAAATTCAAATGGCAATCCAGGTCTCTTCCAGCCATCTGGCAAATGGACCCCGTTCATCAAGTTGGTGGGAAATCCGGGGACACAATACTTATTTCCCAATATCATCTGCCGGCCTGCCTTTACGCATCTCCACTTTATCACCTCATCATCATTCTAGTGCAGTCACAAGAGGAATTCAATCCTGGGGTAACGGAAAAGCGCGACGCGTGAAACGTATCAGGAAATAGGGATTATGATCCATGATCGCTTTTCCCGTGCGCGCACCATCCACCCACTCCTGTGCTATAATTCAGGGGTGAGCTGTCTTCCAGGGAGGGTCCGCGATGGCCGACGAGAACAATGAGAACCAGCCTCAGCCCGAGGTAAGGGAAGAGAAGGTCGAGACCTTCCAGGCGGAGGTAGTCGGCGCGCCTCCGGACAAGGCCAGCACATTCGCTCTTATGGCCCTGATACTGGGGATCCTCAGCTTCTGCTGCTGCGGCATCCTCGCGGGGATCCCGGCGATAGTCATCGGCTGGCTGGAGAACAGCAACATCAAGGCCGGGAAATCCTCGGAGAAGGGCAAGTGGATGGCGCTCGTCGGGTTGATCCTCGGCATCGTTTCGATCGGGCTCTCGTGCCTCTGGGTCGGCTGGTATTTCTTCTACGGCGGAATGGCGATCATGAGCGCCTTCCATCCGTGGTGAGGATGAGATGATGAAAGTCACCGTCGAAAAAGCTGCCGAAGAGAAGGTCAAAGGCCTCGGCGCGAAGTCGTGGCCCATCTGGACCTGCGAAGCCGGCGAGTTCGACTGGCACTACGACGAGAAGGAGACCTGCCTCATCCTTGAAGGCGAAGTAGAGGTCTCTTTCGAGGGAGGCAATGTCCGTTTTCAGAAAGGCGACATCGTCGTCTTCCCGGAAGGGCTCTCCTGCAGGTGGAAAGTGCTTAGAGCGGTCAAGAAACATTACAAGTTCGGATGAGACAAGCGCTGAAGGCTGAAGAGCTGAAGCGGCAGGCAGGGAAGAAGGCATAATGTTCCTTAAAGACCAGCTGGTCGGCAAGTACAAGATAATCAAGGCGCTCGGGACGGGCGGGTTCGGCTCGGTCTATCTCGCCGAGGACACCTTCATCGGAAAGCTGGTCGCCCTGAAAGTCCCGCACAGGCAGAACCAGGAGAAGGAGAAGCTGGCCGACGAGGCGAAGCTGATGGCTCCGCTGAACCATCCCAACATCGTCTCGGTGCTCACAGCGGAGAACGACGCCGGGAGCGACCTCTTCTTCATAGTGATGGAATACGTGGACGGCGAATCGCTTTCGGACAGGCTCGCGAAAGTGAGCAGCATCCCCGAGAGCCAGGCCCTGACTTTCGCGGTCGAGATCGCCGACGCCGTCGCCTACGCACACACGCTCAACATCATCCACAGGGACCTGAGGCCGTCGAACGTCCTTTTGACGAAGGACGACGTCGTGAAGGTGACCGACTTCTCCATTTCGAGGCTCCTTAAAGACAAGGACGCCTACGCCTCGACGAGGATCGGCTCGCCGCCCTACATGGCCCCCGAGCATTTCCAGGGAAGGGCCACCCTCGCTTCCGACGTCTATTCGATAGGCGTGATGCTCTACGAGATGGTGACCGGGGCTCTTCCGTTCTTCGACATCAGCCCCCAGAAGATCGAGGAACTGGTCGCCCTGGGCCGCTTCACACCGCCCAACCTGAAGAACAGGTCGCTCAGCAAGGGGTTCAACGACGTGATCATGAAGGCGATGTCGAGGGACCTCAGCCAGCGTTACAGGAACGGGGGCGAGCTCTTGGACGACCTGAAGCGCCTGAAGCACACGCCGATCAAGGAACGCGAACTGAGCGACATCCGCGAGCGCATCCGCTACCGCGAGTCGGCCAAGGAATCGTTCTGCTTCAACTGCCGGAGGCCCCTTCCGAAGCGAGCGCTCACCTGCCCGAACTGCGGGCAGAAGCAGGACTGACGCGAATACGCGTTCGCGCATTCGCTTTCCGAAGAAGGGGGCGCTCCGCTCCCTCCTTAGACGCGGGCTCGCTAATGCTCACCACGCTGATTCACCCCCGGATAGGAAGCGCCTTAGCGCAAAGTAAATTTGTCGCACGGCGCGATATCTTATACAATATTATTGAAAGGATTAAAGAGCGGAAGAGCTGAAGATGCAGATATTGTTACTTCGGTAAATGAAACCTTATATGGTTTGGCAAGATAACAACAAGTTTCTTTACTTTGGATTATTACCCATATTTGTTGTTCTGATGGGAGCTCTTTCTTTACCTATTCTTGTCTTCCTGTCAAACAATGATAAGATCGATCCGCCTGTAATTAAGGATGATGCTCAATCATGGTTAATAAATGTTTCGGAAGGAAGCAATTTTATGGAAGCCGCTTCGGCAATGGCAGAGGTTGACTGCAGCTCTCACCTCCGGATCATGTCCGATGGTAAATTCTTAATCACCGAGCCTGGAATTCCTCCTCCGATATTGATTCACGATGTTTTGCCAAAGCACCCTGAAGAAGCTATAAAAAACCATATTGGCGGACACGTAGCTGTTGAAGTATTGGTTAATGAGCAGGGTATTGTTGAAACGGCAAGGATAATGAAATCAGACAACGAACTTTTTAATGAGGCAGCTCTTAAAGCGGCAAAACAATGGCGTTTCATTCCCCCAAAAGACGCATGCGGCAACCCGGTTGCTTGTTATTATTTACAAAAGCTCGTTTTTTCACCAACTACAGAAAAAAGAACAGGCTCTTAAAAAGCTAGCTTTTGAAAAAGCCTGTGATCTTCCGAAAGAAAATGTGACCACATTATCTGGGCCGCATTTGCGATAAAGAAAAAAGGGCGGCCGGTTGGCCGTCCCTCAATTTTACTGCTTCCGCACTTCGGCGCTTCTGCACTTCAGCGCTTGTTCGTGACGGTTATTTTCACTTCCCGACGTCTTTCAGCATCTCTTCAAACAGCGGCTTTATTTCTGGCAATCTCTCCCGGATGGTCTTCCAAACGACCTGTTCATCAATGCCGAAATAGTCGTGGACAAGAATGTCCCTCATTCCGGCTATTTGTTTCCATGGAATATTGGGGTACTGCAACCTCGTCTCGTCGGGGATATGCTTTATCGCCTCCCCCATTATTTCAAGGGCTCTCACGCAGGCATAGACTGTGATCTCGCTTTTTCTGAAGTCTTCATACCCGGTAATCACAGACGTAAAATCCTCGATCCTTTTGATTTGCTGAGAGACATCCTCCATGTAATCGGTGATATCCCCTTTTCATACGAACACCGTTTCTGCCAATATTCGCTTTCCTATCCTAGGTTTCAGGCTTGTTTTCATGACAAGATCGACCTTTACTCCCAGTTTCTCGGATAGATACTCCTTTATCTCGCATAGCTTGAACAGGTCGGGGGTTACATCGAACTTCACGAGCACGTCCAGGTCGCTCTTCTCGTTCTGTTCTCCCCGAACATAGGAGCCGAAAAGGCCTATCTCACCGATCTTGAATTCCTGCTTAAGGATCGGCTCAAGTTCCCTGAGCTTATTCTTGATCTCTTCAAGGCTTTTCATTGAACCGCCTACTCCTCGTCCTCCGGCAGCGGGGCCATCTGCGGCTCGTCCTCGGGGTCTATCGGCCTCTGGGCGTTGGGGATCGGATTCGGGGCGGGCGGAGCGTCCTTGGGCGCCCTTCTCACCCTCATCTTTCCGTCACCCGTCTTAAGCACTTCGACCCTGTCGCCGGACTGGAGATTCTCCTTTTTGGAGACCTCCTGGACTATTATCATCGTCCTGCCGTCGTCGAGCCTGACCGTGATCTCCTCCGCCTGCCTCCTGTTGGCCGCCCTGTCGGCCGCGGAGCCGGCAATCGCCCCTATGACGACGCCGAGTATGGTCGCGAGCGCCTGGCCTTTCCCGTCGCCTATCGCGGAACCGGCGACGCCGCCCGCGTAAGCCCCGGTCATCCCGCCGAAGCCGCTCTCTCCCTGGTTTATCTCGGCGGGACGGACGTTCTCGACCTCGCCCTTCTGGACCGTTATCGGCGTCCCGACATCCGCCGGATCGTAGCCCGAGCTCCTGTAATGGGGGGCGCATCCTATCATCAGCGCGAGGATCAGCAATATTGACAGCGTTCTCATTTTTCTTTCCTCCGGAGTCAATTCTAGCACAAAGCCCGCAAAGAAAATCAAGGTTATGATAGAATTTCCGGGGAGCCTTTTTAATGATCGAGTTCCGGTTCTGCGAAGAGTGCGAGAAGATATTCGGGGGCGGCGCCAAATGCCCCCACTGCGGCTCGCGGCTCGAGCTGAAGGAACCGGCCTTTTTCATCGGCCAGTCTTTCGGAAAATACAGCGTCGAGGGGATACTGGGCCACGGCGGGATGGGAATGGTCTATCTCGCCCGCCATTCAGTCCTCGGGCGGCTTGCGGCCCTCAAGATAATCCTTCCCGAGCTCGGCGAAGAAGGCGACACTTTCCTCGCGAGGTTCCTCAGGGAAGCCCAGCTGCTCGCCCAGCTCAAGCACCGCGGGATAGTCGACATCTACGACTTCGACGTGAGCCACTGGGGCCTTCCCTACTACGCGATGGAATTCGTCGAGGGGATCAGCCTGAGGAACCTCCTGGTCCAGTACGGAAAGCTATTCGCCCTCGACGATTACTCCGACATATTCAAGGATATAGCTTCCGCGCTCGATTACGCCCACGAGAAGGGCGTGGTCCACAGGGACCTGAAGCCCGAGAACATCATCATCGCTCTTTCGGAAGGAAAGCCCGCGGCGAAGATCCTCGATTTCGGGATAGCCAAGATAATGGCCGAAGGCGAGGCCGGCAAGACTCTCACGGGAGAGGGCAACGTCATCGGGACGCTGAACTACATCGCCCCCGAACAGGTGCTCGGAGGAAAGATCTCGCCCCGGACCGACCAGTACGCCTTCGCCCTTATAGTCGCCGAGATTTTGTCGGGAAAAGCCGTCAGGGAGGGCAAGACCCTGGGCGAAATTTGCGCGACCGAGATCCAGGCTTCCCTCAAGGCTGAAAGGCTGCCGGAATCGGCGCCGGAGAGCGTCAGGGACGCCATAAGGAAAGCGACGGAAAAGGACCCGGAACAACGGTTCGGCAAGGTTTCCGATTTCGTCTCCGCTCTGGGTCTGAAGGCGCCTGAGAAATCCGAGAAGCTGGTTTCCATTATCCAGAGGGAGACGGCCGGGTGCTCGCCGACGATCACGCCGATACCGAGCAAGGCCGTCATCTCAAAGCTTACTCCCGGCAAGGTTTCGAAGAAAACAAAGGTATCTGAGGAAAAAGAGCCGTCTCCGCCGGAGAAGAAAAAAAAGGGATGGCTTAAATACGCCGTTCTCGGGACAGCTGCGTTCGCGGTTCTGGGGATGAGCTGGATCCTATTCTTCAACAAACCGAAGAAAGCCGCAGAACCTCAAAAGAAAGAGCTGGCCGTGTGCGAGAAGACCGGTGAATGGAGCATTCCCCCTGATTCCTCGGCCGTGATCTCCTGCGTGGACGGCAGGACGGCCCTTCTCAAGGGCGGACGGTCGCTATACCTGGTCAACCTTTCATCGAACCAGATGCCCACGATGGTACCGCTCGCCGCGGGCGAGGAGGTTCTCGGAACGGCTCCTGCCGGGGACCCGGTCATTTACAAGCCGGCAGCGAACGGGGCAGAGATCGTGGAGCGGTCGGTATCCGAGAGCAAGGAAAAGCTCCTCTTCAGTTTTGCTAGCGCCCGGCCGGGCTCGGTGATGATCTCCCGCTCGCTGAGGACCGCGGCGCTCCACACCGGGACGAGGGTAGCCACCTACTCGCAGTTCATGGACAAGCTGACACCGCTTGCCGCCATAGACAACCCCGAGGCCTCTTCGGAAGGCGGTATCTGCGCCCTGAGTGATAGTTACTTCGCCGCCTACTGGAACGACAGGCTGTTCGTCTATGACGCGAGGACGGGAGCGAACCTCTTCAGGAAGGATCTCAAAGAAAAGGTTTACGGGCTCTACATCGACGACGCCTCGGGAAAGCTCGCCCTCTGGGGATGGTTCGACAGGATCAACATCTATTCTCTTCCCGACGGCGCCGTCTCGGAGATCAAGGTCGCGGGCGAGACCAAGGATGTGATCGTGATACCCGACAGGCCGACCCTCGCCGCTGCGGGCAACTACGGCGTAAAGTTCTGGGACCTCGCGACGTCGAAACTGCTTTTCGAATCGTCCGCTGAAGAATCATACAGCTCGCTTCTCTTTTCGCCCACGGGGATTTTCGCCGTCAGCGCCGGAAAGGGGACGATGTCAAAGTATGCCCTCAGGTCCGTCTTCCCTGCAAGGACTGCGAAAGTCTGCGACAAGGAGCTCTGGTCGCTGGCGGACGACCCGAAGGAAAAAAAGGTCTTCGCCGGTGGCGCGGACGGAAAGATATATATCATCCCGGAGAGCGGAGATGTTACATCCAAGGAACTTCACACGCTCGGAGTGACATCCATAGTACTGAGCGGCGACACGATGATATCCGCCTCCGACGACAAGACGATCGCGGTCTTCAAGATGCCCTCGCTGGAACTTCAGTACCGCAGCACGGCTCACACCTTCCTTATCAACCACCTTCTCCTGTCCGGTTCGCCCGCCAGGCTCTGGTCCTCCTCCTCCGACGGTTCCCTGAAATCCTGGACCCTGCCCAACCTGCAGGAACAGTTCAGCGTCTCCATCACCGAACTGCTCGGCAAGAAACACTCTCTCCACGGATTCTGGATCTCCCCGGAAGCTGACAGGATGGTGATAGGGACCTGGAACAACGAGCTCGTTTACCTGAAAAAAGAGGGTACGGGAGGGTTCAAGCCGCGGGTGTTCGACATCGCATCGAGAGCCGGCATCTGCGTTTCAGAGATAAAGGGAAGGGACCTCATTGCAATCGCCGGGGTGAACGACAGGTCGGCAATCTACATTTTCGATCTCCGCACGGAAGAACTCTACCTGCTTCCCGAGATTACCGGCTCTCCCTACACGTTCTCCGTCTTCCCTTCGGGCGAAGACGGAACGGTACTGCTCTGCCCCTTCGGAGAGATCGCGCGGCTGAGGTTCGACAGGGGGGCAGACGGCAGAATATCGTACTCGTCAAGCCTCTGGGTTTCACCTGAGATCGCCTGCACGGGGATCGCCGTGCTTTCGTCCGACGGAAATTCCGTCATCACCGCGACCGATACGGGCGAGATCCTCTGGATCGGCCTGAAAAGCCTCGGCGCCGCGAACGAGTCGAAAGGTTTCCTGGCCGAGAGGATAACTCCCCGGGCCGATTAGACCTTCTTGAGCCGGTGCCCCATCTTTTCTTTTTTCGTTTTCAGGTATCTGCGGTTGATCTTGTTCGGAGCTATTTCGATGGATTCCGAGCCGGTGATCTCGATACCGAACCCCGACAGGGCGTGCAGTTTCTTCGGATTGTTGGTGAGGAGCCTAGCCTTCGAGATGCCGAGGTCCCTCAGGATCTGCGCCCCGATGCCGTAATCCCGCTCGTCGGGCTTGAACCCGAGAGCCTCGTTGGCTTCCACCGTGTCCATGCCTCCGTCCTGAAGCTCGTACGCCTTGATCTTGTGAAGAAGACCGATGCCTCTTCCCTCCTGCCTCAGGTAGACAACAGCGCCTCTTCCCTCATCGGAGATCCTCTTCATCGCCGCTTCCAGCTGGGGGCCGCAGTCGCACCTGAGAGAGAAGAAAGCGTCTCCCGTGAGGCATTCCGAGTGCATCCTCACGAGCACTTCCTCGCCTTCTTTCCATGTTCCTTTCACCAGGGCCACATTGGTTTTTTCCGATAGTTCGGATTGGTATGCGATGATCGTGAAGTCTCCGAACTTCGTGGGAAGCTTGGGCTGGGCGTATCTCCTGACGAGGCTTTCCCGCTGGAGGCGGTACTTGATCAGGTCGGCGATGAGGACTATGTGGATGCCGTGTTTCTTCGAGAATTTTTCGAGGTCCGGCAGCCTCGCCATGGTCCCGTCGTCCTTCATGATCTCGCAGATGACCCCCGCGGGATAGAGGCCGGCGAGCCTGCACAGGTCCACCGAAGCCTCGGTCTGGCCGGGCCTCCTGATGACACCGCCGTCCTTCGCCCTCAGGGGGAATATGTGGCCGGGGCGCGCGATGTCGGAAGGCCTGGCCTTCCTGTCGATGGCGGTCAGGATCGTCGCCGCCCTGTCGTGGGCGGAGATGCCCGTGGTGGTCTTGTGCTTAGCCTCGATGGAAACGCAGAACGCCGTCTGGAAGCTTGAAGTGTTGTTCTCGACCATAAGCGGGATCTCGAGCTCGTCGAGCCTTTCACCGGTCATCGAAAGGCAGATGAGCCCCCTGCCGTGGGTCGCCATGAAGGCGATGGCCTTGGCGGTGGTCTTCTGCGCGGGGACGAAGAGGTCTCCCTCGTTCTCGCGGTTCTCGTCATCCACGATTATGAGCATCCTGCCTTTTTTTATCTCTTCTATCGCTTTATCGATCGAAACTATCGCCATCGTACCGTCTCCGATTCAAAAGCCTTCGTCCTCGAGCTTGCGGACCGTGAGGCTCTTCTGTTTTTTAAGAAAAGAGAGGACCTGCCTCGCGATGATGTCCGTCTCTATGTTGACCCGCGACGAGCGTTTCATTTCCTTGAGTGTCGTGGTTTCCAGCGTGTGAGGGACGACAGCCGTCGTTATCACGTTCCCTTTTATCTCCGCCACGGTGAGGCTAACTCCCGACACTGCTATCGATCCCTTTTCCGCGACGGCGGACATCAGGCTTTCCGGAAGCCTTACCTTCAGGAATGCTTCTTCGCCTTTATTTTCGAGAGAAACGACCGTTCCCACTCCCTCGGCGTGTCCCTGGACGAAGTGGCCGCCGAGCTGGTCCCCGATTTTTAAGGATGGTTCTATGTTCACCTGTTGGCCGGCCCTTGCAGAACCGAGAGTCGATCTGGCCGCGGTCTCGCTGCTGACATACCCGTCGAACCCGTCGGGGTTCAGCTGCTCGACAGTCAGGCAGACGCCGTCCACCGCGACGCTGTCCCCTATTTTCAGGCCATTGCGTGTCTCCGGCGCGGCGACGGTTATGCCGAGCCCCGCCTTCCTTTTGTTCAACGACCTTATCCTGCCGATTTCCCTGATCAGTCCCGTAAACATTTTCCCTCCAGGTCGACCTCGTAGACCCTGTCTTTTCCCGGGGACATCTCTCGGGCGCGGATAAGCGATACCCTTTTCGCCAGGGGACTTGGAACCGGCACCGGGGCGGAGCCTTTTCCAAGAACGAAGGGCGCTACATGAATGGTCAGCTTGTCCACGAAGCCCGAGTTAAGCAGAGCCGTTGCGAATTCGCCCACGGCCTCCACGTAAAGGGAGATCAGGCGCTTTTTTCTCAGGAAGATCAACATTTCCGGCACAAAGCCCTCCAGGTCGCCCTTTACGTCAAGATCGAAGACTTTAACCCCTTCTCCCACCGGCTTCGCGCCGCCGAATCTTGAAGTCCTTAAAACCCATATCTCGCCGAAGGCGGGGGCGGTTTTTTTCAGTCCCGCGGGAAGGTCCTTGAGCCCATGCCTGTCCACGACCACCCTCACAAGCTTCTTCCTTTTCATCCCCGGCAGGCGGACCGTCAGCTTCGGTTCGTCCCTCAGGACGGTACCCGAGGTGACGACTATCGCGTCGGAAAAGAACCTGTCCTCATGGACCAGTCTTCGCGCTTCAGCTCCCGTAATGTAGCCTCCCCCGGCATCAGCGGTCGCGCCGTCGATACTCTGCGCCCACTTCAGGGTAACGGAGGGTCTGTTTTTTTTATAGAAGCGGTGATATGAAGCGTCCACGGCGACCGCTTCGCATTCCAGGAAATCGCTGACGACCTGCACTCCGTTCCTTTTAAGGACAGACAATCCCCCGCCGTTGACAGCCGGGTTCGGATCGCTGGTCCCCGCAATGACGCGACCCACGCCGGCCGAGATGATGGCATCGGTGCAGGGAGGGGTCCTTCCGTAAGTGGGACACGGCTCAAGCGTTACGTAAAGGTCTGCCCCCTCGGCTTTTCTTCCGGCTTCCCGGAGAGCCACAACCTCGGCATGAGGAGTCCCGGGGCCTTCGTGCCAGCCCATGCCCACGACCTTGCCGTTCCGGACGACGACGGCGCCGACAGCGGGATTCGGATGGGTCCTTCCCGCCCCGTTCAACGCGAGACTGGCAGCCATCCCCATCCACTTTTCAGAAGGCGCCTCTCTCCTGGCGGACATTCAGGAGAACAACCCCAGGGTGTATTCCCTGCTGTCAAAAGGAACGAGGTCCTCGACGCTCTCGCCGACGCCCACGTAGCTTATCGGCAGCCTGAGCTCATCGGCGATCGAAAGCGCAATGCCGCCCTTGGCGCTGCCGTCGAGCTTCGTGAGCACGAGGTCTGTCACCCTGGTCCTCGCCAGGAACTCCCTCGCCTGGGCGAGGCCGTTCTGACCCGTGGTCGCGTCAAGCACCAGGCTCACCTGGTGGGGCGCTCCATCGACAGCCTTTCCGACGACCCGGGTTATCTTCTGGAGTTCCTCCATCAGGTTGTGCTTGACGTGAAGGCGCCCCGCGGTATCGATGAAGCAAAAATCGTAGTTCCTCGAGAGCGCTTTCGAGACGGCGTCGAACGCCACTGCGGCAGGGTCGGAACCTTCGCTCTGGCGGACAAGTTCGGCGCCGCTCCTTTCAGCCCATACCTCAAGCTGCTCGATGGCCGCCGCCCTGAAAGTGTCGCAGGCGGCGATCACCCCCTTCTGGCCGGAGCCGGTCCTTTTTTTCGCGAGTTTGCCTATGGTGGTCGTCTTGCCGACCCCGTTAACCCCGACAAACACATGGACCCATGGTTTCGACCCGTCAGGTTCGGAAAGTCCGGCGGGCCAGATCCTCATGATCCTTTCGACGAGGACCGTTTTCGGGTCTTCCTCTTTCTTCAGGCCCGCGACAAGCTTTTCCATCGTAGGCACGCCCACGTCCGCAAGGATGAGCGCCTCTTCCAGCTCCTCGATCAGGAGCGCCGAATCCTTTCCTCCGCCCAGCATCCCCTGGAGGTGCTGAGACAGGGCTTCCCTTGTCTTTTTCAATCCTTCCCTGATTTTTCCGAACATTTTTCCCTACACTGGCGGCAGCTTGGAAAGTATCTCTTTGGCCCTGAGCCCGTACTGTCCCTCGGGGGAGATCTTTATGACCCTCAGAAGAGCCGCTCTGGCATCCCCCGTATGTTGTTGTTTCAAAAGTGTTTCACCGAGATGGAAATAGATCTCGGGCCCGTCGCTTTGAAGCGCGCTGAAAACGGCCTCGACGAGGTCCGCCGCCTTCTGGTAGTTCCCGTAAGCCGAGTCGAGATCCCCCCTGCCGAGAGCTATCTTACCCAGCTTCATGTAGACGCGGTAGTCGTTCTGGTTCTCCTCCGCGGCTTTCCTGAAAACCGACTCGGCGTCACTCTGGTTGTTCTCCTCCAGGTAGATCATGCCAAGGTTGTAATACGCGTTAAACCTGCTTATCATCCCTTCGGTGTTGATGATCGTACGGAACTTTGCCTTGGCCTCCTCGTACCTCCTGAGCTGCATGAGCGCGATTCCCTGGGCGTTCCAGATATCCAGCTTAGCCTGAAGCTCAGAAGGGTTCTCCCTGAAGCTCCTGTCAAGCCAGGCGAGGGCCCTCTCGAAGCGCTTCTCGCCGAGATAGAAGATCCCCTTTGTATAGGAATACTTCGCGTGGCTCTCCAGTTTTATCGCGAGGTCTATGTAGTGATGGGCCGCCTGCATGTTCCTCCCGCCGGCATACTCCAGGGCGAGGTTGTACGCGACCTCGCTGCTCTTAATGTTCTCGTCCCCCGGAAGGCTCCTGAAAGGCTCGTCGGACTGTGCCGGGGACGAGGAAAGTGCGGAACCGTCCGGAACTCGGGTATCGCCGGTCGCGCAGGAAACGAGCAGCAGGGAAACCGACAGCATCAGGAGAAACCTTTTCATTCGACCACCTCGTAAGCGGTAAGGGTTTTCGAAATGCCCTTGACCTGAACATCCTTGATCTCGTTCATTTTGAATTTCCCCCTGGCGGATTCGTAGGTCTTCTGCCCCACGACTATCTGCCCGGGTTTCGCCACGGATGACTGGAGTCGGGAGGATACGTTGACGACCTCTCCCAGCACGGTGTATTCCATTCGGCGCGTGCTCCCTATGTCACCCGCCACTATCCTTCCGGTGTTGATACCCACCCTGAAGTTCAGCTCGGCGGCTCCCTCTGCTTGTTCGTTGTACTCCCACAGCGCCTTCCGCATGTCAAGCGCGCAGGCGATCGCCTTTTCAGCGTGGTCCTCGGTGGAGACGGGTGCCCCGAAGAACGCCATCACGCAGTCTCCGATGAATTTGTCGAGCGTGCCCTCGTGCTTGAATATGACATCCGTCATTCTCGACAGGAAGCCGTTGAGCATGTGGGCCACCTTGCTGGGTTCCATGTTCTCGCTCATCGACGTGAACCCGCAGAGGTCCGCGAAGAGGATGGTCGCCTCCAATTCCCTTGCTTCGAGAGAGGCTTCCTGCTTGCTGGATTCGAGGATCCTCTTTACTACGCTCGGGGAATGGTATCTCTGCAGCCTGCTGGTCGCGATCTTCTCGGCTTCAAGCTTGGTCCTGAGTTCCGCCTGATGGATGGCGATGGCGCAAAGCCCCGAAAGCGCGGACACCAGGTCCAGCTCAAAATCACCATAAGCTTTGACTCTGAGAGGAGTGTCCACGTATATCAGCCCTATCACCTTGTCTTCCACCATCAGGGGTACGCAAAGGGCCGAGCGGATTCCGAGCAGCCTTATAGACGCCCCCGCCTGGAACCTCTCATCCGTCTGGGCGTCGTGGCAGAGGATGGAAACTCCGTCATTGAAGGCTTTTCTTGCTATGGTCTGGCTTATCCTTATCTTCTCGTCTATCCCTTCCGCCTGCCTGACGACTTTCGGCGTCAGTTCCCCGGTCTGTTCTTCAGCTAGCAGTATCACTCCGCGCTGGGCGCTCGTGTGCTCGAATATTATCTCCATCACCCTGTTCAGGACTTCGTCGTATGTCGTCGCTTCGATCAGTTTTTTTGAAACGTCCGCGAGGAGACCGAGGATCCGCTGGTTCCTCTGCAGCTTGCTCAGTTCGAGAGTCGGAGCCTTTGGCGTGGCATCCGGCTTCAGATCGGCCCTGAGCATCTCCCGTACTTCCTTCAGCGACCTCATTATCGTTCCCTCGGCCAGCGAAGGATCGGACGGACCTTCTGCAATCATGACGCTGGAGCCTGCGTCCTCCCTGTAAGACAACGGGAAGCTTCCGACCTTGATTTCGTCGCCGTCCTTCAGCAGGGACTCCGATATTTTATCGCCGTTAAGGAAAAGGCCGTTCCTGGAACCAAGGTCTTTGACCCTGAATCCTATATCCGTTTTCTCAACTTCGGCGTGTTTCCTGGAGACCGTCGGGTCGAATATTATGAGGTCGTTGCCCTCCATCCTCCCGATGGATATCTTTCCCTCTTTCAGTTCGAAGCGGTGCTCTTCGCCCTCTATCCTGTATACGAGACTGGGCATTTCCGAACCTCCATCTGCCGATTATATCACAACCTTCGACACAAGGATTTCTCCCCCCTCAATAAAAAAAGGGCGGCCTTTCGGCCGCCCTTTCAGCGAAGATGGTCTTATGTTTAACGCGTGTAGGGGAATGAAGCCGAGACACAGCCATCGGGGTTGGTCACTGTAACCTGTACCGTGACGCCCTTCGGGCAGAGGGCCTTCAGAGCGGCGCCTCTCTTCGCAACTACGAACCCGCTGTTCTTCCAGGTGGTGGCGTAAGGAGCAGGGGTTCCGTTGATCTTCACGACGCAACCGGGCTGGAATCCCGTGCCATAGACCTTCAGGCGGAAAGGATTGGTTCCCTTCGTGACCTGGGTGACCGTCGGAGGTGTGCAGGCTGGAGCTGTTACAGTGATGACGACGCTGCCGGACGCGGTGGCGCCGGTGTTGTCGCTGACCGTGCAGGTGGCGGTGTAAGAACCGGCCGCGGTGTAGGAGTGGGACAGGACCTGTCCGCTGCCCGTTCCGCCGTCGCCGAGCGTCCAGGTGTAGGTGTAAGGAGCCTGTCCGCCGACAACGTTAGCGGTGAAGACAGTGGCGAGGGGAGCCTGGCCGCTGGTCGGGGCTGCCGTCACGCTGACCGTCATTGCCGCATAGCTCACCAGGTTGAAGGAAACGAGCGGTGTGCGGTAAGGACCGCAGCTGCAGACGTCGTCTTCCCAGATGACCGCGACGAGGATGTGGTCGCCGTAAGGAACAGCGGTGGCATCCCACAGGAAGGAGAACTCGCCGTTCTCGTCCTTCGTGGTGGACTGGCCGATGTAGGTACCGGTGGCGATGATCTGACCGGGAGTCGTCGTGTCGGTGGAATCGAGGTACCACCTTACAAGGCTGACCGGACGGGCGGCCATTTCGTTGTGCATCTTCGCGGCAACGCGGATGTCGGCGCCCCTAACCAGGTCGCCGGCCATGGGCGCGGTGATGGTGCCCTGAGGGCCGTCGTTGTCGACGAGGAACGTGAAAGAGCTGCGTCCGAAGCTGTCTTCGAATCCCTGCAGGGTGCAGTCGTCGGTGATCCTGACCGTAAGGGTGTGGGAGCCGTCGGCAAGCAGAGTGGTGTCGATGCAGACCGGCAGCGGGTTGGGGCCGTCGGTCGGGATGTCGACCAGCGTCCATGCGCCGCCGTCGATCGCGTAGGCGATTTGGCTGACGTCGTCAGGAGAGCCGTCGGACACGATGTTCAGGGGGTTGGTGTATCCCCAGATGGTGAAGCAGAGGTTTCCGCAGACGACCCACGCGCTGGCGGGGTTGCAGAGTCCGCCGAGAGGCATGTCGTTGCAGCCGGCTGCCCAGACGATGTCGTACCAGGGAAGCGTGTTGATGTGATAAAGGTCAGGCGTCTGGAAGTAGGTCACGTTGCAGCCTGAATCCTCGACCTGGACGCGGATAGGTCCGTTTCCTACACCGTAGGCCCACTTCGTGGTGTCCCAGGCGTAGGTGTAGGTGCCGACCTGGCCGGCAGGGGTGCTGTTGGTCTTTTCGACTATCCTGCGCCACGCTGAGCCGTCCCAGAACTCGAACCTGACCCTGGTGATGGCGCTGGTGTCATCCGTTACGGAAACGCTCAGGTTGACGGTCTTCTGGATGTAGAGCAGGCCGCCGCTGTTGTAGTAGATGGGCGAAACGCCGATCCCCGGAGGATCCACGACCATGGGCATGTCATAGTCGGGTTCGAGCGTGAAAGCGCCGATCCCGAAGTAGTCGGTGGCGTAATAGACCATGCCGCCAAAGGTGGTGAGGCCCGTGAGCATGTCGAAAGGATACATGCCGGACTGGCCCGCGGGAAGAAGGACAGGTGCAAGCGGGCTTGCGATGCTGACGAGGAACACGGCGGGATAGCCTCCGGCCGTATGGTCGCCGCTTGCCGCGAGGAAGGAGTCCGTCACCTTTGTGACATAGGTAGGCATAGGTGCCCAACTCCAACCGATCGTGAGGGGCGTCGTGCCGGCGGTCGAAAGGTTGAAGTGGATCGCGGGCGACTGGGAGATCATGCTGATCGGGTAGATGGTGGCAGTGTCGTCAATCACATAGGCGATATCGTTCACGATGGCGAGATCGAAGAGGTTGGCGAAGATCGCGCCGGTGTCGCCGGTGTCGGTGAAGACTCCGCCCGTGAAGCGGTAGGTGTAATAAGTGTCGGGGCTGACCGCGCCGATGAACACCTGGTCGGGATAGGCGGGATGCTCAAAGGTCTTGACGCTCCAGCAGGTGCCGCTCAGGGTCCTGAAATCGAGCAGCGACGGAGACTGCGGATAAGTGACGTCCACGAGCTCCAGCTCGCCGGAGGTGCCGATGACGAGGTAATCGCCGGCGAATGTCATCGAATAGACATCGAGGGCGTTGTCGGTGACATAGGGAGTTCCGCAGTTCATCACTACCGGGTGATACTTGTCCGTAACGTTGACGGTCCAGACATTCGGAGTGCCGTCGGAAACGAAGAGGTAATTGCCGTCCGGAGAAACAGCCGCGTACCAGACCGCGTCGAAGCAGGCGTCCGTCTCAACGAAGGATGCCGTCACCGGCCAGGTGGGATCGCTGTTGTCTAGGATGGCGACGCCGCCGCCGCCGCTCGGAACGAAGATCCAGTCTCCGCTGCCGATGACGCCGTTGGCGTATCCGCCGGTCCAGTAATGCGCCGTCTCGACGAGGTCGGTGCCGAAGAACCTTGCGCCCCTGACTCCGTTCGCCGCGACGCCGCCGACCTGTGAATTGTAGCCGGCGTCAAAGATCATCCTGTCGGTCATGAAGTCCCAGGGGAGGCCGAAGTAGCCGGCAGCGATCAGGTTCGACAGCTGGGCTTCAGCGTGCCACACCCTGCCCTGCAGGTTCGCGATGACGATGTCGGTCCCGGGGAGTCCCTGGGGCGTGACGGTCTGCGCGTCCTTCATGGAGACCACGTCGTAGATGTCTTCGTACTCTTTAATGTGATAGTGGTTGTCGGGATTGTGAACGTCGGGGAGGTGGTAAACGCTCACCCAGCATGCATCGTCCCAACTCGGGCCGAAGAAATAGGGTCCGATCCAGCCGTTGTAGTACTGCCACGGCTCATAGTTGCCGTATAGGTAGGGATACTTGTAGAGGATGTTGCCCGTGTCGTAGGCGCCGCCGGGATATGCGGTCGTCGCGTTGAAAATCTGGCCGATGAATGCGGGAGGAGAGCACGCCAGGTCGTCGATCAGCCAGAAGTCGTAGTAGCTCAACCCATAGTCACCTACGATGAGGACTTCGCCCTTGCTGACCGAATCTTCCGGGATGTACATCGGGATGTAGAAGCCGCCGATCGGGCTCGAGAAGATCCAGGTGAGTTCCCAGTTCGCGATGTTCCAGACATAGCCGTCGCCCCAGAAAAGATCGGTAAAGATAAGGTAATTGTCGTCGGGGGTTGGTATCGCATCGTTTAGCGCGTAATCGAAACCGGGGGCGTAAGCGAGGAACGAGGGGTTCACCGGGTCGGAAACGTCAAAGACGTAGGTGTAGAAATAGCTGAAAACATAAGCCATGCCGTTGTGGATGCGGATACGGAGCGGTATGTCGCCCCACCACATCTCGAGGGCGTTGGTAGGATCGCTGGCGCTCGAGAAGTAGAGGTTGCCGCCGGCGCCCCAGACGACCGCGTTGCCGTCGGTGTCCGAAGTCCAAGTTTCGCCGCCCATCCAGTAATAGCCGGGGTCACAGAGGCTTTCCGTGTTCTTTCCGGCTTTCTTGAAATGGTTGCGGATCTGTTCAAAGGCGGGACGCTCGAACATGTCCGTGCCCTTGAAGTCCCTGATGTTGAGCTCAGGAAGCATGCTGTCGAAGCCGTGTTTCTTGGCGTTCTCCAGGCGCTGCTGAGCATTGTCCTTGCTCGGGTGCTGCGACCTCTTTTCGGCCGCGAAGGTCATCCCGGCAAAGAGAAGGGCCAGAATCACTATGACCCCTAAAAACCAGTACCTTCTCATCTGTTTCATCTCTTTACCTCCTTCATTTCAAACAAATCACACAAGACCAACTTCGCGTTAAATTTTTCTATTCCTCCCGGATCTCCTCTCACTCTCGGCCAACTCCTGACCGTCCTTTCCCCGTTTGTCTTATTCCTCGCCATTCTCATCCCTCCTCCAAAAAAGGGACAATACTTTTCTTACCCGTTACATTTTACCCGCGACAAAGGCAATTGTCAAGTGCTCCTGTGTTTCCGTCTCGCTTCTGGAACAAGCGCCTCCTTTCCGTCCGGTCTTCTCAAAGCATACTCCGAAACCCGCCGGATTGTCAATTCCTCAAAGACAGTTCCCCCGTTTCCGCGACAAACTGCCATCCCGCTTTCTGGCGCTCTTCCCGCGGCCATGACGGTTCCTCTCCTCGTTCTTTAACAATGTGTCCTTTTCTCCGGAAGCGCAAGTTCAAGACCTAGTACTCTGATATTCTTGGAAATAGGCTGCTCCTCGTTTCTTCTATTCCACCCCCCGGAGAGCAATCATTGACCGAAAGCACCTTTATGGAATACACTTTTTTACGGGAGGAGCATCGTGGAAAAGATCGAAAAGAACAAAAGAAATGCCGAGGGTTTTGACCTGACAACCGAAGATTTCTGCGAGATCGCCAACCAGTTCGCCGCTCAGGGCCGATACGAGGAAGCCATCAAGCTTTACGAAAGAGCCATCAAGATATACCCCGAGAGCCTCGCCCTGAAGATAAGCCTCGGCAAGACCAGGAACCTTCTCAAGGAGAAGGATGAAGAGGAAAAGACAAAGCTCCTGGAGAAGTTCAAGGACGAGAGGGCGAGGAGGGACCTCCTCAGCTCCCAGTTCACCTCCATGGGGCTGATATTCCTCAACAAGAACCAGGAGCAGAAGGCCCAGGAATGCTTCCGCCTTTCGCTTTTCCACAATCCCAACCATATCGGCAGCAGGCTGGAACTCGCGAAAAGCTATTACAAGAACAACGATTTTCCGAGCTGCGTGAAGGAGCTGAAACACCTCATATCGGTCGATCCGTTCGTCCCGGAGGTCCACGCTCTGCTGGGAAGAGCCCTTTTCTACCTGAAGAACTACAAATCGGCCCTCAATTCCATCGTTGACTCGATGATCCTTGACAACGCCGCGCACAGGTCGACCCCGTCCGAGATCCACGAGAAGTTCAAGTACCTCCTCGAGAAGCTGGGCATCCATAACAGGGTGGAAAGGAACGATCTCGTCAAATCGAGGCTCGACCTCTTCAACCAGTGCGTCCAGAAGCTAGACCTGGAAAAGGAGGCGGTGCTGGGCAAAGTGGGCATAAGGGGCATGAAGGACCTGATGAAGCCCAAGGTCGACGATTCCATCCGGCAGGACCTTCTCAAACTGGCCCTGCGACTGAAAGTGTTCCCTCTCCTCAAGGAGCTCAACGACGAGAACCTGTTCACGATCGCCAAAAAGGTCCGGGAGATAACGCTGAAGCCCGGCGAAATGGTGTTCGACGAGAACGACGAGGGAGACGACCTCTACCTTCTGGAAAAAGGCTCCATAAAGATAAAAAAGGAAACACCTTTCGGCGAGCAGGCCCTGTCGCGGATAACGGCGGGGGACTTTTTCGGGGAGATGAACTTCATCGATCCCGCTTCCAGGAGCGCGGACGCGGTCTGCGAGGAGGACGTGAGCCTCTTTTCCGTGAAGCGCAGCGAACTGGAGGTCCTTTTCGAACAGAGCAAGGAAGTGGCTGTCCAGTTCTACTGGCAGTTCTGGAAATCCCTCTCCAGGAGGACGAGGGAGGCCAACAACATGCTCAAGACGTTCTTCGAGGGAAGCGCGGGCGGCCCCAAGGCGGCGATGAGCCAGGAAGAGGTCTCGAGGTCCAAGAACATTTCCATCGAACTGGACAGGAAGATCCAGCTCCTGCAGGACAGGGGCTTGTCCGCGAAAGAGCTGAGGCTTCTCGCGGCGTTCTCGAAGGAAGAGCTTTACAACCGCGAGGACCTGATATTCAGGGAAGGGGACGAGGGAGACAAGCTTTACATCATCCTCGACGGCAAGGTCAGGATAACCAAGCACATACCCGGGGCGGGAGAGGAAGCTCTCGCGATCCTGGAAAAAGGCGACTTCTTCGGAGAGATGGCGCTGATCGACAACCAGCCCCGCTCGGCAGACGCGAAGGCCCACACCAACGGCACGACCGTCCTTACGATCTCGAGGCAGGTGCTGAACGAGATCCTCTCGGTGGACATCGAAAGCGCCCACCAGTTCCTTTCGATACTGTGCAGGATACTTACCCAGAGGCTCAGAGAGATAAACCTCAAGATAATACAGTGGAGGCTCATGTCGGGAGGTTTCTGAGCGGCCGGAGCCGGAGGCAGCCCGTGAAGGTCTTGTCCTCTTCTGAAATGAGGAAAGCTGACAGGACGGCCATCGAAAAGATGGGGATCCCTTCGCTCGCCCTGATGGAAAACGCCGCCAAGGGGATCGTTTCGGCGATCATGGCCGAATTTCCGGCACCGCTCCTTCACAGGGGGATAACGATCGCCGCCGGCAGGGGGAACAACGGCGGGGACGCGATTGCCGCCGCCAGGATCCTGAGATGCCTCGGCTTCCGTCCCGACGTTTTCGTCTTCGGAAGCGCGCCCGACCTGTCGGAGGACGCTCTCTTCCAGGTGAAAGGATATTCCGATCACGGGAATGTCTTCTTCGAAACTCGGGATGGCTTTTCCCGGCTCTTCGAAAAATCACTCGGAAGATCGGGGATAGTGATCGACGGGCTCCTGGGCACCGGCACGCGCGGGGGCGTCAAAGGCTCCCTGGCCGAAGCCATCCGGTTGATCAACGGAAGCCGGAGGCCTGTCGTATCGATCGACATCCCTTCAGGCCTTTCGGGAGATCTTTTCACCATGCAGGAACCCTGCGTGAAGGCTAACCTTACTGTCACGCTGGGAGCCGCCAAGCCCCCGCTTGTTTCGCCGGAATGCGAGGACGCGGTAGGCAGGCTCGAGGTGGTGGACATAGGGCTTCCAGTCGGGGCGACCGACGCGGCCTCAGCCAAGGGAGAAGCGCTGGACATGTCCTGGGCCTCGTTCTTTTTCCGCGACCGGGAGAAAACCAGCCACAAGGGAAAACAGGGACACATGCTTGTGGTCGCGGGCAGCCGCGGGAAATCCGGTGCGGCGGTGCTCTGCGCGGCGGGAGCCCTCAGGGCGGGAGCGGGCCTCGTCACCGTCGCGTGCCCTGAAGGATGCGCCGCCTCCCTCTGCTCGTGCCTGCCGGAAGCGATGACTCTGCCTCTTCCCGAGACGGCGGCAGGCGCACTTTCAAAAGAAGCCCTTCCCGCGCTGGCCGACTTCGCGGGCAGATCAGACGCCCTTGCCCTGGGACCGGGCCTCGGAACCGGCGAGGAGACCGCGGGACTCGTCAGGGAGCTATACCGCCTCTGCGGGAACCCCATGGCGGTCGACGCGGACGGGATCAACGCTTTCGAGGGACAGGAAGACCTGCTCCGCTCTCACGGAGCGCCCCGCGTCCTTACCCCCCATCCCGGAGAGCTGGGAAGGCTTCTGAGGATGCCCGCAGGAGAGGTCGTGAAGCAGAGATACCGGCTGGCAGGAGAGAAAGCTTCCGAATGGGATGTCGGCCTCCTCGTGAAAGGTTACAGGAGCTTCATGGCCGATCAAGGCGGGAGATGGAGGATCAACCTGTCCGGAGGCCCGCACATGGCGGCGCCGGGGGTAGGAGACGTCCTGACCGGCATCGTCGGGGCGCTTCTCGCCCGGGGGATGGAACCTTTCGACGCTCTCGCGCTCGGCGCGTTCTGGCACGGAGCTGCGGCGGACGAAGCCTTCGCGAAGAGCGGCTACGGCATCCTCGCGACGGAGATCGCCGCGAACCTCCCCGCGGTGGAATCGATAGGCAGAAAATTTTGAAGCTCGAGCTGAAGACCATCGCGGCCACGAAAAAGGCGGCCAGGGAACTGGCGCGCGGCCTTTCAGGCAATGAACTCCTGCTGCTATCAGGAGAGCTTGCCAGCGGAAAAACTACCTTCACGAAGTTCCTCGCCGAAGCGCTCGGGTTCAATCCTGACGAAGTTTCCAGTCCGTCGTTCACGATCGTCAACCGCTACTCTTCAGCCAAAAAGCCCCTCGGTATTTACCATCTGGATTTATACAGGCTCGCAAACGGTTCAAGCCTGGAACCCCTTGGCCTCGAACATATCCTCGGATCGGACGATCTCGTGGCCGTCGAATGGCCGGAAGCCGGGGCGAAGATCTTCGAAAGGTCTCCCCGCAACACTCTGCTTCTGAGGTTCGAGCTTAGCGGGGGGAAGCGGTTCCTCACCGTGGAAAGGCTGAAGAGACACCCTTCAATTTGACATGACGGCCTTTTTGTTCCATATTTTTTAGGCTGGAGGTGAGATTATTGGCTGAAGGGCCGACGCTCAGGATCGACAACCTGCCGCTGGAGGATTTCTTCACCATCCTTTCGCAGCACGAGAGGGACGTGAGGATCGGATACCTTCCGAAACCTTCCTTTCTCAAAGAAGTCAAGCTGGAATTCCTCTGGCAGGGCGAAGCCCTCGGCGCGCCGGTGCACATAACGCTTTACTGCATGGAAGAGACCGACCCCCTGAGCGAGATCACGGAAGCTTTCGTCATAATGGCTACCAGGAGCGAAGCTGCCAGGGCGGTGATTCCACTTTCGAAGAAGCTTCGGGAGTGTCTCGCCTCTATAAAGGAGCCCTCCCTTTTCAGGGTGGACCCGAAGTACGGGATCGTCCACGGATCATGCGTCGAACCCGTCGATCCGTCCATCCGCTGGGACAGGCCCGGGGTTTATACGGCCTTGTACCTTACTACCGACCCGTCTTCTCCTTCTCTGGCCGTCCTTGAATACGTGCCTCCCGACCAGGAGAAAAAATTCACACAGATCTTCGAGAAGTACAACGGGGTCGCGCCGAAGAAGCCCTCGCTTCTCACTTCGGCCTGGAACAGGTTCACGCGCAAAGCCCCGCCTTCGACTGAGACGAGGACGAACAAGATAAACTACAAGCTGATCCGCGCGCTCTCCCAGTTCCTCCAGAGAGAGCACGCGATGTCGGCGACGGTATCGCTCATCTTCAAGAACATAGAACCCGAGGACGTCCCGAAGCTGATGGTAGACCCGGTCTTCGTGGTGGCGGCGAAAAGCGGCAACGACAGGTTCTTCGGCACCCTTTCGGAACTGACATGAAAAAGAGCCTTCTTTTCCTATTCTCGGCGGTGCTGGCAGTTTCTCCCTCGTTCGCCATGGAACTCGTCGTTTTCACTTCGGAAAAAACCATCGTCGCCGAAAGATTGGAGATAGAGGGCGACATCGCCACGCTCTACCTGCCGGGGGGGAACGTCTTCGGATGCCCTCGCGGCCTCATCATGAAATCCTATCCGGGTTACATCCCTCCGCCCGAGGAAAAGGAACCGGAAAAGGCCATCCCGGCGGACGTGCCTTTCAGGGAGATCATAGCGAAGGAGTGCCAGAAGACAGGCCTTGACGTGAAGCTTGTCATCGCCGTGATCAAGGTGGAATCCAATTTCAACCCCAGAGCCGTTTCCCCTAAAGGCGCGAAGGGGCTTATGCAGCTCATGCCCTCCGTCGAAAAGGACGAGGGCGTCACGAGGGTGTTCGACCCCAAGGAGAACATCGCCGCAGGAGTTAGGTACCTCAAGAGACTGATAGACGCCTGCGAAGGAGACCTCGGGCTGGCGCTGGCGGCCTACAACGCAGGCCTTAAAAGGGTGAGGGACGCTGAAGGGCTGCCGAACATAAGCGAGACCAGAAGCTACGTGGCGAAGATACTCGCGATGTACCCGACGTTCTGACAGGGCGGAACCAGGATGAAAACCTATTTTTCTCCGGGCTCGAGCTCGAAAGTGTAAAGTACTCCGAGCGAGGGCGATGTGTACATCGGAGGGAATTTCGGGAAAGGCTGGGAATCGTACACCGCCTTGACCACCGACTTGTCGAACTCGACCACCCCGCTGGACTTTACGATCTGGACTTCCTTCACGAAGCCGGAAGCTTCGATGACGAAATGGACGCTCGACGTGTATTTCTTCTTTGAATAGGGCTTTCTCCAGTTGGCCTTCAGGGCGTTCTCCAGCCTCGCCTTGTACCACTCGTATTCGAAATCCTCGGCGTCGAGGAGAAGTCCCCTGCCCTTTCCACCGAGCCCCGCCTTTCCGGATCCTCCGAGCCCCACGGCCTTGCCTTCCGGATCGGGGTTCTTCACCGGGCTTTTTCCCGGTTCCGCAGTTTTCTTTTCATCCGGAAGCGTGGTTTTCGGAGGTTCTTTCGCGTTTTTCTTCTCCGGTTCCGACAGGCTTTCCGTTCTGCCGCCCGGTGTTCCCGAAAGCGCGCCGCCGAACCCTTCCGGGAGTTCGACGATCCTTACCATCACCGGCACAGGCTTGGCGGGAGTTATCGTGAAGAATCCCTGGTGCGCGAGGATGACGAACGCCGCGAAGTGGATCAGCGTGGATGCGATCACAGAGAACGGCAGTATCGCGTGGTAGGGGTTGTCATGGCTTCCGCCGTTCCTCGGTTTTTGTGGGGCCCATGCAGCCGCCGGCATCCGGGCCTACTTGTTCGGGGGAGGTTCCGTCGCGAGCCCGACCGTCTCTATCCCCGCGAGCTTCACCTCGTCGATGATGGACATCACGCTGCCGTAAGGAACGTTCCTGTCGGCGAAGAGATAGATCGTCTTGTCCTGCCTTCCCGAAAAGATCTGCTCGAGGTAGCCCTTCATCAGGTTCCTGTTCACCGGCTGAGAATTGAAATAGACGTAGTTCTTGTCCTTGGGGATCGTGAGGATGATCCTCTCCGCTCCGCTTATGTTGCTCGTCGCCGATTGGGGAAGGTTCACGTCTATCCCTCTCTCGAAGAGGGGGGTCGTTATCATGAAGATTATCAAAAGGACCAGCATCACGTCGACGAGAGGGGTGACGTTGATGTCGGAAACGGGAGCGCCCTCTTCCCTGAAAGTCTGGAACGCCATCTTCTATCCTCCAACTATCCGAAACAGCCGGGCAGCTCGTTCCCGCAGGCTTCGCAGCGTCCGCCGTCAAGCGCGACGGAAAGAACGGAGAATCCCAGCCGCTCAATGACCATTTTCCCACATTTCGGGCAAATTGTATTCTCCCCTTTCCCGGCGATGTTCCCTGTATAAATGAACACGAGGCCCGCGGCTTCCCCCGCGCGCCTCGCCCGGTCGAGAGAATCGACCGGCGTGGTCGGCCTGTCGAGCATCCTGTGGTCCGGATGGAAGCGGGATACGTGCCAGGGGATATCTTTCGATCTCGACGCGATGTGCTTGGCAATCGCTCCAAGCTCTTCATCCGAATCGTTGAGCCCGGGGATGACGAGAGTGGTTATCTCCACCCAGACCCCCGCTTCAAGAAGATTGTCCATGCCTTCGAGGACCCCGTTCAACCTCGCTCCGCAGAACTTCCCGTAGGTGTCGTCGCTGAAAGATTTCAGGTCCACGTTCGCCGCGTCGAGGAATTCCTTCGTGTCACGGGCGGCTTCCTTGGTGATGTATCCGTTGGTCACGAAAATGTTCCTGAGCCCCTTGCTCCTCGCCGTCACTCCGGTTTCGAAGGCCGTCTCGAAAAACACCACCGGCTCGGTATACGTGTAGGAAATGGACCTGCACCCGCTTTCGAGAGCCGCCCCGACGACCTTCGAGGGTTCCACTTCCACCCCGGGGACATCCCCCCGCCCGAGCTGGCTTATCGAATGGTTCTGGCAGAAGGAGCACCTGAAATTGCACCCGGCGGTCGCTATCGACATCGACATCGTCCCCGGAAGGAAATGGAACAGCGGTTTTTTCTCGACCGGGTCCACGTTCGCGGCGACCAGCCTGTTCCTTACCAGGCTGAAAAGCTTCCCTTTCCGGTTCTCCCTGGCCGAGCACACTCCGCGCTTCCCTTCGGCGATAACGCACCTGTGATGGCAGAGGCAACACCTGACTTCTGAGTTTTCTAGGCTTTCGTAATGGGAAGCTTCGAGCATCTCAGTCTTTGGACCTGATGTACTCGACCACCGCCCCGCACCTTATGGAGCCGTCCTTCGGAAGTTCGCTGTAAGCGCCCTCGGCGGCCTGCCCAGGCTCTTCCTGAGGATCGACCTCGACGGTCCTCGCCTCGCCGTTCCAGGTGATCTGGAGCTGCTCCCTTCCCGTCCTCGAAAGGACCGACGGATGGAGCGAGATGAGCGCGTCCAGGTCGTCAGGCGGGATGTCCAGCCTGCCTCCCTTGAAATGGTACTGCTGCATGAAATAGGGCAGCCTTAGCCTCTCGTGCGCTTCCGCGCTGCATACCATCTGGGGCTCCCTGCCTTTTATGAATGGTTCCTCCACCATGCTCCTGCAGGGAGAGTCCATTCCCGCCCTCATGCCCGTGTCGGCGCACACGGGAAGATAGATTATGTTCCTGGGCACCTGCCAGTTCGCGCTCTCCTGGCCCGCCGCGGCCACCTCCATGTACTTCCTCCAGATTGGCAGCGCTGTTCTGGATCCCGTCTCCATCGAGCCCAGGGATTTGTGGTCGTCCCTTCCCGTCCAGACCCCCGTCACGATGTTCGGATTGAACCCCATGAACCACGCGTCGGTGTAGTCGTCCGTCGTGCCGGTCTTCCCCGCGAAGAATCCCTTCATGTCCGAGCAGCTCCCGGCGGTTCCCCTCTTCACCACCCCTTTCATCGCGTCCACCAGGATGTAAGCCACCTCTGGTTCCAGGACCGGTTCGTAAACGGCCCTGTGTTCCTCTATCGTGTTGCCGTTCCTGTCCTCTATTTTCTGGATGTAGTAGGGGCTTATGTAGACGCCGTTGTTCGCGAACGCTCCGTAGGCTCCTGTAAGTTCCCACAGCGTTATCTCGAAGGCGCCGAGCCCCATGGACGGGTAAGGCTTCAGGTCGGCCGTGATGTGCAGTTTCCTCATCAGCTCGATGACCCTTGAGTAGCCCGTTCGGTTAAGGACCCGGACCGCGCAGATGTTTACCGAATGTTCTATGGCGCGCCTCAGCGTTATCGTTCCCCTGAACCCCTTGTCGAAATCGCGGGGCATGTACCCCTGGCTGCAGAGGGCGCCCGGGCTCTCCGACCCATACAGGAACAGGGTGGGCTGGTCGATCACGGTGTCGGAGACGTTGTAGTGATCCCTGAACGCGGTGGCGTAAATGAGAGGCTTGACGGCCGAACCGGTCTGCCTCTTCGCCTGCATGACCCTGTTGAACATCGTCGTCTCGAAATCTGAACCGCCCACGAGCGCGGCGATCTCCCCCGTTTTCGCGTTCATGGAGAGGAGCGCCGCCTGCGCTTCCGAAGGATCGTCAAGCTGAAGTTCCAATGGATTGAGGCTCGCCACATTGACGAGGATCCTGTCGCCCTCCTTGAAAACGATCCCGGGAGTCACGCTCGGGTACCATTTGAAATTCTGTTTAACCATATCGTATGTTCCGCCGCCCAGGGAGACAGTCAGCTCTGACGGGCCCGCGCCCACAACCGTCGCCCAGTAACTCTCCCCGGCCCTGAGGTCGTCATCCTGATGTTCGGCGGGAGCGCCTTCCCCTCTTTTCGGCCCCCTGTAAGGACGCCTGTGCTGATAATCGCTCAGGCCGCTTCTTACCGCGCGGGCGGCGACTGCCTGCAGCCTCGCATCGATCGTGGTGTGCACTTTCAGGCCTTTTTCATATATTTGCGTCTCCCCGTATTTCCCCTCGAGGTAGATCCTTATCCGTTCCGACGCGTATGCGCCCGTTCCTTTTTCCACTTTGCTCTCGGCAAGGACCACTTTCCTTGCGGCGAGCTCTTCGTAACGATCCCGCGAAAGCTTTCCGGTCTTCTGCATCCTTAGAAGGACCCAATCGCGCCTCTCTTTGGCGCGTTCGGGATTCTTCCTCGGCGACCAATGGGTAGGTCTCTGGATCAGGCCGGCGAGCAGGGCCGCCTCCTCGACGTTCAGCTGGATCGCCTTCTTGCCGAAATAGAACCTCGCGGCGGATTCGACCCCGTAGTGGCCGTGGCCGAAGCAGACCTTGTTCGCGTACATCTCGAGGATCTGCTGTTTGGAATAGTGCCTTTCAATGTTGAGGGCCAGGATCATCTCCTTCAGCTTCCTCGTGAAGGTTTTTTCCGGCGTGAGGAAATACTGCCTCGCGAGTTGCATGGTAAGGGTCGAGCCGCCCTGTCCGGCCTTTCTCTCGAGAAGGTCCCTGAGGACAGCCCTCATAATGCCCCTCATCGAAATTCCGTGATGTTTGTAGAAATTGGCGTCCTCGACGGCGATGAGCGCCTCAAAGAAAACGGGGCTTATCTCCGTGTAGGGGACGAGTATCCTTTTCTCCGCGCCGTATTCCTGGAGAAGGGTCCCGTCCTTGGCGTAGACCTTTGTGGTTTCCATCGGCTGGCTGAAGGCCAGGCTGTTCACCTCGGGGATCCCCCTGGTCATGAAAAAGGCGGACACCGCTCCAGCGATCAACCCCGCGACAAGCAGCACCGCGGCTGCCGCCGCGAGGATGGAACCCTTTTCTTTACGGCCCATATTTTTTATAGAACTCCATGAACTGCGGGTTTTCGCACAGTGCCTGGTTGAGGGAGAATATGTCCTGGAGCTGGTTGGTCGTTCTTCTCAGCCTCCTGCAAAGCTCGAAACCGAGGTTCCTCCAGATAATGGAACCGATCAGCGGAGATTCGTCGAGGATCGAGAGGAATACGTCCCTCTCGATCGCCAGCACCACGACCTTCGACACGGTTTCCACCGTCGCGCTTGCCGGCCCGCCGTCTATGACCCCCAATTCTCCGAATATGTGGGGAGGGCCGAAGGTGGCGATGGTTATCTCCCTGCCAGCTATGTTGCGCACAACCTTTACTTCTCCCTCCTGCAGGAGGTAAAGCTTGGGAACGCTGTATCCTTCGACCAGTATCTGGCTTCCGACCGGATGCTTCTCCATCGAGAAGGCGCCCATCAGCTTGGCGAACTCGTCAGCCTCCAGGTCCTGGAAAAGATAAATGTCGTGAGGTTTCTGTTCTTCCGCCGCCATAGCGAACCTCCTAACTGGAAATGTTATCCGTTTTCACGAGGTTAGTCAACAAAAGCGGGGAACAGCGAGAAGCCCTGGACCGCTTCATGTCGTATAATGACTGCATGATAATAAGCGTGAGCAGGCGGACCGACATATTGCGCTTTCACGGCGAATGGTTCGGGAAAGCCGTGCGGCGGGGCTTTACCAAGGTGGTCAATCCCTGCAATCCGAAGCAGACGAGGATGGTCTCGCTCGAAAAGGAAGATGCCGAAGCCTTCGTTTTCTGGACGAGAGACCCCCGCCCCTCGCTGGGCATCATGAAACGGCTGGACAAGGCGGGTTATCCTTTCTGCATGATGATCTCCTTCACCAACTATCCGGAGGCACTGGAGAGCGACGTGCCGGAATTGGAGACCGCGCTCAGTATCTTCAGGGAAGCGAACGGAACTTTCGGCTCCGAAAGGGTGATCCTGAGATACGATCCCATACTCTTGTCGAACTTCACGACGCCCGAATTCCACCTCAAGAACTTCGAGCTCATATGCACGACCTTCTCCCCTTTCACCAGAAGGATCATCACCAGCCTGTTCGACCCGTACAAGTTCGCGATCAAGAGGCTGGTAAAGGTCGAAAAGTTCGAGTTCCTTGAACCACGCGACGAAGAGATCATAGAACTTCTTTCCAGGATGAAGGGGATCGCCGAAGGAAGTTCGCTGGAACTGCGAAGCTGCTGCGAAGGTGAGATCTTCGGCAAGGCCGGGATAAAAAAAGGCGCGTGCATAGACGTCGATCTGCTCAACAGCCTTTTCTGCCTGGATCTGCGATACGAGAAAGACAGGAGCCAGCGCGAAAACTGCCTCTGCTCGAAGAGCGTCGATATCGGCAGCTACGACACTTGCCCCGCCGGCTGCGCATACTGTTACGCAAACAGAAGATGATCAAAGCTGAAGGCTTGAGGCGGAAGCGCTGAAGATTAACAGGGAGGGAAATCCCACATTTTTTCACTTTTCATTTTTCAATCTTCAATTTTCAATTGATGAGAAGCTTTGGCGCTGACCGCTCCAAAAGCTCATTCATCACTTATCACACCGTGCGGCACTCCTATTTCAGCGAGCTCTGTTTCTTCATTCCCGGAATGTAGCCTTCCTTCACCTGCCTCACATCTTCGATCGTGTAGAAGCCCGTCGGGTTGTTAATCTTCAGCGTCCTGATGAAATCGGCCGCCTGCCCTCTCCTGATAGTCGAAAAGATCATCCTGACGGGTCCTTCAACCCCCAAGGCGTCGACCGAGGTAAGCCTGTATCCCTTTTCTTTAAGTATCCTCACCGACTCGTCGGAGTTTTTTTGAAACACTACGCGAACCATGACGAATCCGATAGAAAGCCTCTTCTCTATGAACAGCCCGACCACGTTGCCCGTGGCGAACCCCGCCGCGAAGACGACATAGTAGAAGACGTTGTCCATCTGGCCCATGATCTGCCTGATGGCCAGAAGCCAGATGAACGACTCGAAGATCGCGCAGACGAAGGTCAGCAAGATGAAACCCTTCGTGGCGAATATGATCCGCATGATCCCCAGCGACTGGTCGAAGATCCTCGCGCAGAAGATCAGCAGAGGCAGTATCACGTACCCGAAAAGGTCCGTATTTTCAAAGAGGTTCATTTAACTATTCTCCTCCACGGCAGAACTCCAAGTTTTAACCACGGTGCCAGGCAGTATGACTTTTTTATCTTTCTTTCAACTCAACCTCACGGATTCTTTCTTTATAATCTTTGCTTATATCATTATCGTTGATAACCGACCACGAAAACCCAGGCATGGAATCACTGTCGGCGAACCCCCAATAAATTTGACCTTCCTCAGGAAAGCGTCCGTGAGTTTTAGAGCCTATCCGGAAATAAGAAATAGCCGCGACGGTTGCTGTCGGATGAGAATGGCGAGGAAGCGAACGAAGGCCGATGTCTGGCGCATCGGATGAGCGAGCTGACAAAGCCAGGCGCGCTGTCAGCCCCGTCCCGAAGGGCGCGGACGCCGGGCTTCGCATAACTGTGTTGTCCTCCTTTGAAAGGCAGACCAGCCTTACTTCAGTCGGCCGCCTTGTTCTGCTCGCCCGGCGTCTCGCGCGCGACTGTGTCCTATTTCCGGATAGGCTCTTAACCTTCCTAAGAAAAATATCCCCAACCTTGAATCCAAGCTTTTCCGCTTTGCCGCCCGGTTTGACTGACGCGACCGCAAAGCAGGTGACTTCGCGGTCGTATTCCGGCCAATGGATTTTTATTTCTCTTATCGTTAAACCATATTCTTTCTGAACGCGGTCCCGATATTTAACAACTTGCCACCAATCATAAAATGGTGAATGGACTGGTTTATCTAGTATTGAATATGCCACTAGTAACGCCAGTCCCAGGACGAACAATGCTATTAAGAATATTTTCGTGTCCAGCTTCTTTATCTCCACATGGTTATTTTACTGCATTTTATCTGATACCTTAAAATCAAGATCAAAAGGATTTTTTATAAGTATGGCTACGCTTGAGACCGTTGCCCAGCAAACGAAGTGCGCTGACGCATAGACGCCGATGGGCCAGAGGCAAGGAAGGCGAGGGTTTCAAACCGGAGGCGTACTTGTGTACGTTGAGGATTTGAAAATCCCGAAGGCTGACACAGCATATGGCACGTCGCCGTCGGCGTATGGTCGATAAGGGGGGGATGGATACTTATTGGCAAATGTCGGGAGGAAAGACACAGGCTTTCAACTAGCAAAGACCGGACTCTGAGAAAGCTTGCTTTTGAAAGAGACCGGGATTTGCAGAGAAAATGCAAACGCATTTTCAACCCGACATTTGCGATGTTTGAGCAATGAAGATCGCTTCGTCTGAATTCATTTGAAGAAAGCCTCGCAATGACGCGAAGCGTCGGACCGCACGAATTGCTAGATCTTGTATCCCTGCTCCCTAAGATAGGCCACGAACTTCCAGGCGCGCTTCGACGGGCTCATTATCTTCGACGGCAGGCCGAGCCTTGAGCCCAGTTCCATCACGGGAACGAGCAGGTCGAGGTCCGGCCCCGAAGCCGCCCCGGTCACGCAGAGCCTCAGAGGATGGTAGAGGTTTTTCCCCTTCACCTTCAGCTCGTTCTTGATCACGTTTATCAGCTCTAGGTAACTCTCTCTCGTCGTAAGGTCGTGACTCTCCGCCTTCTCCGCAAACGCGAGGACGACCCTCAGAGCGTCGTCCGATTCAAGCATCGCCTTCGATTCATCGTCCATGGATGACGGATCGAACGAGAATACAGACGCCGCGGCTTCGACCGCCTCCGGAAGAAGATGTATCCGTTTCTGAACAAGCTCCGCAAGCTTGAGGAGCCAGCCGTCGTAATCAGCGCCCTGCGACTTCTTCGGAAGCAGTCCCTTATCAGCAAAGTAAGGAGATATCTTTTCCGCGAATCGGTTCGACGGCATCGCCATGATGTGTTCCTTGTTCAGGTGCCTGAACTTGTTCTCGTCATAGACGGCAGCTGACTTGTTGACTCTTCCGATGTCGAAACGCTGTTTCAACTCCTCGGGCGTCAGCACTTCCTTCTCCTCGGCATCCGACCAGCCGAGGAGGGCAAGCCCGTTGAGCAGGCCCTCGGGAAGGAACCCTTTTTCCCTGAAAGCCTGCAGAGAAACATCCCCGTGCCTCTTGGAGAGCTTGCCGCCGTCGGGCCCCAGGATCATCGAAAGATGCGCGAAATTCGGCTTCGAATAACCGAAGGCTTCATAGAGAAGTATCTGTTTCGGGGTGTTCGGAAGGTGGTCCTCCCCTCTTATCACGTCGCTCACTTCCATGAGCGAATCGTCTATCACCACCGCGAAATTGTATGTCGGCGAGAGGTCGGGCCTTACTATGATAAAGTCGCCGAACAGAGATGTGTGGATCGAGACGTCGCCCCTGATGAGATCCTTGAACTCGACGTTCCGGTCACCGGCCCTGAGCCTGAATGAAGGTTTGAGGCCCGCCGCCTCTTTCTCTTTTCTCTGATCTTCCGAGAGGTTCCTGCATGTTCCCGGGTAGATGTAGTTGTGCCCCCCGGCCCTCGCCTCCTCGCGCTGGCTGCTGAGCGTCTCCTGGGAACAATAACAGGGATAAGCTTTCCCTTCCTTGAGAAGCCTGTCGAGATGTTCCGCGTAGATATGGTAGCGCTCTGTCTGCCTGTAGGGTCCATGAGATCCTCCGGCCTCGGGGCCTTCGTCCCAGTCGATCCCCAGCCATCTGAGGTCGTCGATCACGCCCCTGATGCTCTCGTCGGTCGAGCGTTCCGCGTCGGTGTCCTCTATCCTAAGGATGAAGGCGCCGCCGTTCCTCCTCGCGTAAAGCCAGTTGTAGATGGCAGTCCTGACGTTGCCGAGATGGAGCTTTCCCGTGGGCGATGGGGCGAACCTTACTCTGAGGCTCATGGGGTTATCAACCCTTTCCGTACTTTTCTATTTCCTGGCCGATCACGTTGGCGGACAGCTGGTGCAGGCTGTCCTTCGTCGCCGAGTATATCTCCGAGGCCAGCGCCCTTGTCCTTTCGCTGTTCGCCATCGCCTTGTAGATCGGGCGCAGGTATTTCATCCTGCCCACCTCGGAAAGGAAAGCCCTGATCTTCGGGAAAGCAGGCTCGTAGTCCGAAGAGGCGGCAATGGTGAGCCATTCGCAGAGGATCTCCGAGTTGGAGACGCTCTTCAGCTCGAAGTTCGTCTCGAGCCACGCGCACTCCTCGCGACTGAGCGGCCTGCCAAGTCCGTGCAGATAGACAAGCTTCTCGCTCGTGTTCATCGCGGAGATCTCAGCAGAAGAGGGGTATGTGCCGTGCTTGAAAGCGGCCGACAGGTTGCTGATGAATTCGAGGCGCTGGGACTGGACCTGCGGACAGTTCCCCGGGATTCCGGGAGACAGGAGCCATTCGTCCCCGCCTACCTTTTCCATGATTCCCGGGAAATGTTTCTCGATGAAGCTTCTCAGCTCCGCAGTCTCTATCGAGGTGAACCTGTACTTCTCGATATAGGCTCTTATGAAGCGGTCCCATGAAGGCCTCGAAACTGTATCCTCGAGAAGCCTGAGGAAAAGACAGCCCTTTTCGTAGGGGACTTCCGAAAAGACGTCGTCCGGACTCACGCCTTCCAGCCTCGTAACGAGACAGGTGAAGGGTGAATCCGCCCCGAAGCGGTCGAGCGCCCCCCTGAGGGAACTAAACCCCTGCGCGTAGGACATTACCGCCGCCTCGCTCCCGTAAAGCTTCTCGAGGATCCTTCTTTCCGCCCAGACGGTGAACCCTTCGTTTATCCAGAAATGCTCGGCGTTCGCGTTCGTCACGAGGTTGCCGGTCCATGAATGGGCAAGTTCGTGAACGACCACCGCCACGAGCGAGCGGTCGCCCGCGATGAGCGTCGGCGTCAGGAAAGTGAGCCTGGGGTTCTCCATTCCTCCGTAGGGGAAGGACGGCGGGAGGACCAGCAGGTCGAACCTCTCCCATTCGTAAGGACCGAAGAGGGCTTCCGCTTCCCTGATCATGTTCTCCGTCTCTTCGAACTCATAGGCGGCCTTGTCGAGGACCTCCGGCTCCGCCCAAACACGGGTGCGGGGGCCTACTTCCTTGGCGGCTATCCTTCCCGCGGCGAAAGCGAACAGGTAAGGAGGGATCGGCTGGGGCATCTTGAAGAAGTGGGTTTTTTCGCCCTTGACCGGATCTTCGCTGGTCCCGGCGCTTCCAGCCGCCATGACGGCCGTCAGCGCGGCAGGGACGGTTATCGACGCCGTGTAGGTGACCCTAACCGCCGGAGAATCCTGCAGAGGCACGAGGGAACGGGCGTGAATGGCCTGGCACTGGCTGAAAAGGAACGGTTGGGACTTGCCTTTCGTCTGCGAGGGGTTCAGCCACTGAAGGGCGGAAGCGTTCTCCGGCACCTCGTACTCGACCACGACGTTTTTCGAGGGCGAGTCGAATTCTATCTCGAAAAGGCTTCCCAGCACGGGATCTTTCGGATGAAGCTTGTATTTCAATTGCGTCCCGTCCTCGAGGCTCACGTTATTGATCTTGAGATCCCTCGAATCGAGGTGCAGGACGCCTTTGACCTCGGATTCGAGAGAAAGCTTCACTTTCGCCGCCAGTCTTTTCTTGCCGAAATCGACGCGGAATTCCAGATCGAACGACGCGATCTTTGGCTGTGCGTCATCATAGTAGGAATGAGGATCTCTTCTTGCCATGCTGTTTCCTTTCCTTAACGCACCATCAAAAAGGTAATAATACTTTAAAGGAAAGCTCCGCGCAACCCGGAAGCCGGAAAAGTGCTAAACTTAACATTGGTGTTTTCCGTAGAACGTTTTTTGGAGGAGGTACCGCATGTTCAGAAAGGTCTTGTTGGCAGCAGCAGTCATAGCACTCTCTTTCAATTCCGTATCCTCCGAGGAGCCCTCCCGGCTGGAACTTTCCCTGCAGGAGGCTCTCGGGTTCGCGATGCAGAACAACTTCGACATAAGCCTGAGCCGCATACAGCACCAGGAAAGCGAGTTCTCTCTGAAAAGCGCTCGGGGTATTTACGATCCCTCGTTGTCGTTCACTCTGAACTCGGCCGTGGACCGTCAGCCGACAACCAGCGTCCTTCAGGCGGGAGGCGGCCTTTCGACCTACATGTCGCGCCAGGATCGCTACGGCCTCGGGCTTTACCAGCTCTCGCCGTGGGGGCAGACCTTCTCCCTCGACTGGAGCAGCACCAGGTCCAGGACCAATTCCAGCTATTCTCTCTACAACCCCACATATTCCTCCGACCTCACTCTTGGCACTTCCGTTCCACTCCTCAAGGGATTCGGGGTCACTCCCACCAACAGGTACCTCCTGAAGGCGAAACTGGACAGGCAGGCGGCCGATTCCACCTATTCGAGGCTCCTGAGGGACTCGCTCAGCGATGTCGAGAGCTCATACTGGAACCTCGTCTACGCAAGGGAACAGCTCCTGGTGACAAGCAAGGCGCTGGAGATCGCGAAGGAGTTCCAGAAGGAGACGGCCGCGAGGATATCGGTGGGCACACTGGCGCCGATAGAAAAAGTCTCCGCTGACGCCCAGGTCGCCTCCAGGGAAGAAGACCTGATCTCGGCCCAGAGCCTTGTCGAGAACTCCGAGGACATACTCAAGGTGGTCCTCGGCATCAGGAAAGACAATCCCGAGTGGAACATGACCATCGTGCCCACGAACCTGCCCAGCGTCGCGGAAGCGGACACCGAGGAGGATGCCGCCATTGAAGCCGCCCTTGGAAAGAGGGACGAGATCAAGGAACTCGAACTTGCCCTCGAAAAAAGCAAGGTGGACACCAAGTCCGCCAAGAGCGACATGCTCCCGACGCTTACCCTTGACGGAATGCTGAAGTACAACGGCTCGGCGGGAGACTACTACATGGACCACCCGGTCTTCTTCGTCGACCAGGATTTCCACGACGCCTGGGACCAGGTGACAGACAGGGATTACAAGTCGTGGGCGGTGGGATTAAATTTCCGGATCCCGATCGGGAACAGGACCCAGCGCTTCATCTATCAGAACTACCGCCTCGCGCAGAACGCCGCAGAGATCTCGCTTGAAAAAACGAGACAGAACATCATCAGCGAAGTGAGAAGCGCGCTCAGGAACGTGAGGAACGCCGAGAAGAGGATAGCCGCCGCGGAAGCGAACCTCAGGCTCCAGAAGGAAAAGCTCGACGCCGAGAAGAAGAAGTACGACAACGGCCTCTCGACCTCTTTCAATGTCCTCTCGTACCAGAACGACATGCTGGCGGCCGAGACCAGCCTCCTCAAGGCGAAGATCGATCACCAGCTCGCCCTCTCGGCTCTGGAGCGCGCGGAAGGCAGGTACCTTGAAGCGAGGGGGATAGTTCTCGACGTGCCTCTGTACGGACAGGAAAAGAAGGAAAATAAATACGCTGAATAAAGGGGAATGACGATGGATACCGAAGAGAAAAAGGAAGAAATAAATCCGGAAGAACCGGCCCCCGCTCCCGCGATGGAACAGAAGGAGCTTCCGCCTGAAGAGATGAGCTTCTGGCAGGCAGCCGCGGGCGTTTTCATGGAACCGTCCAAGGCTTTTCCGTTCCTCGCGACAAAAAAGGCGTGGATCGCTTTCCCCCTCATTCTCCTTCTGGTGACCACTTTCGTATCCACTTATGTCTTTTTCGAGAGGGTCGACAGGGAAGCTTTCATCATGCAGCAGCTCAGGAACAACAAGTTCGCCTCCCAGATGCCGCAGGACCAGTATGAGAAGGTGGTGAACGATTTCAAGGAAAAGAACAGCCTCACATCGTCCATCTGGCCCGGTTTTTTCATGATGGTATGGCTTCTCCTGGCCGCTGTGGTCTATTATTTCTGCTTTCTGGCGCTTGGAGGGACGGGCGGATTCATGCCCACGCTGATAGTCGTCTGCTGGGCAGAGCTGACGACCTGCGCGGCGCAGCTCATTTCGATACCCATAATGCTGGCTAAGGCGGGTGACCAGCTTCTTCACCCGGAGGCGATCCTTCTTTCGAACCTCGGAGCGCTCGTCGGCCCGGAAAAGATCTCACCCGCTATATTCTCGCTGCTCTCCGCCTTCGATGTTTTCGCCGCGTGGAACCTCATCCTTCTCATCATCGGTCTAGCGGCGGTATCAAAACTGAGCAAGGGGATGTCGGCGATGATAATCCTTTCCCTTTACGCATTGAAGATAGCCTTGAAAGTGGCCTGGGTGGCCTTTTTCGTTCAATAGACATCGCGGGAGCTAAGCGTGAACAAGAAAAAATGGATCTTTATCGGCATAGGGATTTTCATCCTCATCATAATAATCGTCTCGATCTTCAAGAGCTCCGGGAACCAGATCGAGGTGGAGGCGGCCAAGGTGGAGAAGGGCAAGATCAGCCCGACCGTCAACGCCGACGGGAACATCACGGCCAAGGTGACGGTCAACATGTCCTCTCAGGTGATGGGAGAGATCGTGGCGATCCCCTTCAAGGAAGGATCTTCCGTAAAGAAGGGCGACGTGCTAGTCCAGATCAACCCCGACACCTATGAAAGGGACGTCGCTCAGGCAAAGGCTTCTCTCGACGCGGCTTACGTTGCCAACGACGAGGCGCAGGTAAACCTCTCGCAGAGGAAAAGGGACCTGGAAAGAGCACAGAAGCTGTACTCAGAAAAGATCTTCTCTTCCGAACAGCTTGAAACCGCGAAGCTCATACACGATCAGGCGGTCCTCCAGGAAAAGCAGGCCAGGACGAACATCGCGATGGCGCGCGCGGCTTTCGAGAGGGCCAAGGACTACCTCTCCAAGACGACCATGCGCTCGCCCGTCGACGGAGTGGTGACCGCGGTCAACGCAAAAGAGGGAGAGACCGCGATCATGGGAACCATGAATTTCGCGGGGACCGTCATCCTCACCGTATCCGACCTCTCGGAGATAATCACCGAGGTGCAGGTGGACGAAGCGGATTTCCCGAGGCTCAAGATGGGTCAGAAGTCGACCGTCATAATAGACGCGCTCGGCGGCAAGAAGTACGACGGCAGAGTGATAGAGATCGGCGCATCCGCCCACACTTCGCTGACCGGGAGTCAGACCAACATCCGCCAGTTCACTGTCAAGATCTCGATAGAAAAGCCCGATTCGGACCTCAAGCCGGGAATGACGACCCGCGTCAAGCTATACGCCGAAGAGCGCGCCAACGTCCTGAGGGTACCCATCGGCGCTGTCAAATCGGAACTGAAGGAAGGCGAACAGGTCTATTTCTGCATGCTCGACGAGAAGGGCAAGGTAAAAAAGGTCGTCGTGACGACCGGCCTTTCGGACGACCTTTTCATGGAGGTGACCTCAGGCCTGAAGGAAGGCGACGAGGTGATCACCGGGCCCTACAGGATCTTCAAAACCTTAAAAGAGGGCGAGAGGATCAAGATAAAGAAGGAAACCGACAAGGACAAGGGCGAAGGCGAAGTTGAGGTGCATGTTTCCTGATGGCTAACGACACGATCATCGACGTCAATGGACTCACGAAGGATTACCCGATGGGGGCCGCGGGGGTGTTCAACGCCCTTCGCGGAGTGGACCTTAAAGTGCAAAAGGGCGAATTCATCGCCATCATGGGCGCTTCGGGTTCGGGCAAATCCACACTGCTGCATCTTCTGGGATGCCTCGACACTCCGACATCCGGAAGCTACATCCTCGAAGGAACGCCCGCCCACACTCTGACTCCTGACGAGCTGGCGGAGCTCAGGAACAAGAAGATAGGTTTCATTTTCCAGAGCTTCTACCTCCTCCCCCGCGCAAGCGCCCTCGAGAACGTGGAGCTTCCCCTGATCTACTCGAAGGTACCTCCCGCCGAAAGAAAGCGAAGGGCCATGGAGGTGATCTCCTTCCTTAAGCTCGATCAGCACGCGAAGCACCTGCCCAACCAGCTCTCTGGCGGGCAGCGCCAGCAGATTGCGATCGCCAGGGCGCTCGTCAACAACCCGAGCCTGATCATGGCCGACGAGCCTACGGGAAACCTCGACAGCGTGACTTCGGAGAGGATCATGGAACTGCTTAAACAGCTGAACGAAATGGGCAACACCCTCATACTGGTGACTCACGAACACGACATCGCCGCCTACGCCAAGAGGCTGGTCAGGATAAAGGACGGCCTGATCATCTCCGACGAGATCATGGCCGGCAAACAGAAACAGTAGAGAGGAATTGAAAAATGGTGAATGATATCGATAACGTTACGGATCCGACCCCATTTTTCGATTTTGATTTTTCAATTTTCAATTTTCAATTTCCCGAAGTTTCGCCTTCGGGGATACGAAGGGGGATCTAATGTCCGCTCCCGCCATTAGAAAAGACGAGATATTCGGGCTGTGGGGAACTTTCGTCGAACTGGTCAGGGTATCCCTCAGGGCGATCATGGCGAGCAAGATGCGCTCGTTCCTGACCGTCCTCGGCATCATAATCGGCGTCCTCGCCGTCGTTACGGTCCTTTCGATAATCCAGGGTGTCTTCGCCTCGTTCTTCCAGGAGTTCGAGACGATGGGCGCGGACACGATGTTCATCAGGCCCAACTACGAGATGTTCAAGAGCCACGTCGAGGGTATCAGGCGGCTCAAGATGACCTACGAGGACGCGGTCGCTCTCGGCGCCAACGTCAAGGAGGTCAAGGAAGTCGCACCGTTCCTCATGGCGTCCGATTCCCTCGCTTACCGCGGGAAAAAGGACTCGACCCAGATCATAGGAACGACCGAGAGCTACCTGCCCGTGAACAACCTCGGCTTGGACGCCGGAAGGTTCATTAGTTCCGTTGACGTGTCCACCCGCAGGAAGGTCTGCGTAATTGGCAGGGATATAATAGACAAGCTCGCTCTTCCCGAAGAATGCCTCGGAGAAGAGATCCAGATCGGAAGGGGCACCTACACTATAATCGGCATCCAGGAAAAGAAGGGCGGATCGTTCGGCCAGAGCCAGGACGACATCATCTACATCCCTCTGACGACGGGCGTCCAGCAGTACGGCCAGGCCGTCTCCAACCAGGTGTTCATGGTGGTGCAGGTCAGGGACGTCAAGAAGATGGACGACGCCGTCGACAGGATTTCGACCCAGATGAGGAAGCAGCACGGCCTCAAGTTCGGGCAGGAGGACGATTTCAGGATCTTCACGGTCGAACAGGTGAGGAAGATAATAAAGCAGTTCACCTCCATCTCGACCATGGTCGTCACGGCCATAGTTTCCATAACCCTCATAGTCGGCGGCATCGGCATCATGAACATCATGCTTGTGTCCGTGACGGAGCGCACGCGGGAGATCGGGATAAGGATGGCGGTAGGAGCGAAGAGGACGCACATACTCTACCAGTTCCTCCTCGAATCGGTCACCCTATCTACGCTCGGGGGCATCATCGGGCTCGCGACTGGCTACGGGCTCGCCCACTTCATTGTCTTCATCCTTAGGAAAAGTGTGTCCGAAACTTTCCCGCCGGCTTATGTGCCGCTGTGGGTCGTCGCTCTCAGCCTGCTCTTCGCAGCCCTGACAGGCGCGGTTTTCGGTGTCTATCCGGCGTACAAGGCCTCACGCCTCGACCCCATCGACGCGCTGAGGTACGAGTAGGGCTTGATGGCTGAAAATAAGATGAAGACATATAGTTTAAGGCTGGAGATCCAAAAGTAACCAAACCAGCGCAATGGCGCTTCTTTCCTATTCCTTCACAAATATAACCTCCTCCCAGCAATCCAAACAACAGATCCGAAAAGGAAGAAAATTCATACCTGTTTCCACCTGAAGCGTTAATGCTATGAAACACTTTTAAGCCTTTGCGCTAAAACTCTTGACAATTGAAAAATTAGTAGTAAATTGGAATCTAATCTTGATATTTTTCTTGGGGAGGATACCTGTGAGAAAGAGCCGTTTCTTGAAGGGCGCGGTAGGCGTTATCTTTGTTGTCGCGGTACTTTGCGTTTCACTCGTAAGCTTTCGTGGAAGCATGAACGAGCCGGCGAAACCGACATTCGTCAGGAGTTACGCGCTTTTCGGCTCCGATTCAATGACGATCAGCGGCAACACACAGGTTTATTCGATCGGTTCAATCGCGGATCAGACGGAACAGGCGGAGGGCCACATAAGATCGAACGGCCCGATAACCATATCCGGCTCAAACCATATCAACGGAAACGCGACTTCCGGGCCGGGGTATTCTGTCACCATTACCGGCGGGAAGAATCAGGTCCTCGGAACGACCGGCTCGGCGGATTCGGCGCTGGATGCCCAGGTTGCCCTTTCTCAGGAGTGGCTGGCTTACGCCCAGCAGAGCAACAACAACTCGTCGATCCCCTCGCAGTATCTCGACTCTTACGGGAACCTGAAAGTGACAGGCAACAAGACCTGCACTCTCCCGGCGGGCACATACTATCTTAACGGCATAACCCTGTCCGGCTCGGGCAAAGTCGTTTTGGAAGGCGATGCCGTTCTCGCTACTTACGGCACTGTAACTTTAAGCGGCAATTCGCGGCTCAATTACAACGAATCCCCATCCAAATGCCTTGTTGTTTCGACGGCCTCTTCCCACACATTTTCCGGCAGTTCAAAGGGAAGCTTCGAGCTTTTCTCTCCGTCGGCGGCAGTTTCAATAACGGGCAACTATGTGGCGATCGCGAATTTCTGGGCCGAGTCAATCACGATTAGCGGATCGTCCGTAAGTAAGAGACTCGTCAGCGCAGTAGCCCCTTCGATCCAGGTCGTATCCCCATCGGACGGTTCTTTCATCACAACGGAAACACCCTTCGTAAAGGTTGTTTTTCAGGACGAAGGCGGCGGGGTAGACACCTCTTCGCTGGAGATCACGATCGACAATGTCCCGATAGACTACCTGACGATTGACGCGACCCAGGCGGAAGGCACTCTTCAAACCGCTCTCGGGCAGGGAGCACACCTGCTTCGCGCAAGGATCTCAAACGATTACGGTTATTTTTCCGAAACACAATCGACCTTTACCATCGATAGCATTGCCCCGGTCATTACCGTAGGCTCGCCGCAGGATGGGATGCTGACAAATATCTCGGCGCAAACGATTGTTGGGACTACAAGCGAACCCGTCACCCTGACCATGAACGGAACAAATATTCCCCTGAATGAATCGCTGGCCTTTGCAACTGAAACCACCCTTGTCGAAGGCGTAAATTCTTACGTATTCACGGCCATCGACCTGGCGGGCAATTCATCATCACTAACACTAAATCTCTCTCTTGATTCGATCCCGCCCCAGGCAATCGATGCGACAAAGGTGACGGTCTCACAAGCCGCCTCGGGCGTGGTGACGATCACAGGCGTTTCAACCTCGGCTGAGGGAAATTGCCGTATTACAGCCGAAAACACAAGCAACCCGTCGATGCCGGTCCCGGTATCGGCAAATCCGGACGGGAGTTTCTTGCTGACGATAAGCGGAGAAACAAATGACGTAATCACTCTGAAATCGGCGGATGCCGCCGGAAACGAAAGTCCGTCCATATCAGTCACAGTGCCCGCAGGGGGCGGACCCGGCGGAGATCTGCCGCCCGATCCGGCAACCGTCGCAACTCCGATAGATCCGACTGTGCCGACCGATATTTTCGCGACGACAGCTTTTCTTTATGAAGGAGAAACTCCCATCCAGATGGATGTCGCTCCCGGCACCATCCAGGCCAAAAGAGTTGCGGTTCTTAGGGGAAAAGCCCTGGATTTCGCCGGCGAACCGGTATCCGGAATAAAGATAACCATCCTGAACCATCAGGAATTCGGCTGGACATTGACCCGCGTTGACGGCATGTTCGACATGGCGGTCAATGGCGGCGGGCAATTGGTCGTTTCTTATGAAAAGGAGGGATACCTTCCCGTCCAAAGGCATCTGGAAACTCCCTGGCGGGACTACATGTGGGCGGAAGATGTGGTTATGACCCAGTTTGACCCCGCCATGACACAGATCGATCTTCAATCGCCATTGCCGATGCAGGTTGCTCAGGGCAGCCCCGTTACTGATGTTGATGGAGAAAGACAGGCGGCAATCCTTTTCCCCACGGGCACGACAGCCCAGATGGTGATGCCGGACGGAACAACCCAGCCGCTGACAACCGCCGGTGTGCGGATCACAGAATATACTTTGGGCGAAAACGGTCCCACGGCAATGCCCGCAGCTTTGCCGCCCCAATCGGGATACACATATTGCGTTGAGCTTTCCGCCGACGAGGCCATTGCAGCGAAGGCGGCATCCGTCCAGTTCTCCCAGCCGCTCATTTACTATGTGAACAACTTCATCGGATTCCCTGTCGGCACCCCTGTTCCGCTCGGGTTTTACGACCGGCTGGCGGGAGTCTGGAAAGCCGAGGAGAACGGCCTAGTCGTAAAGATCCTCGGATACGACGGCGGAATCGCATTGCTTGATGTCACGGGAACAGGCGTCGTGGCCGACGCATTGACTCTCGCTACTCTCGGCATCACGGACGAGGAAAGGGCTAACATAGCCCTTCTGTATCCCGTAGCGGGCACGGAGTTGTGGAGAGAAAAGATCAACCATTTCAGTTCGTGGGATTCAAACTGGCCGTACTGGGCAGACGGCGGGACGCCGCCTGATGTCGATCCTCCGGTCAAGCACGTAACTTCAACCACATGCAGTTCGAGCGGGTCCATCATCGGCATACAAAACCAGTCTCTGGGCGAAGCTTTCGGGCTTGTCGGCCTTCCTTTCACCATTTGTTACCAATCCCTAAGAGCCGGGGATTACGCATCGGAGTATTCACTTGATATCCAGCTCAGCAAATCCACGCTGCCGTCGACCCTTAAGCGGATAGACCTTGTTGTAGAAATTGCAGGGCAGGTCCACAACATATCCTATCCGGCAGCCTCGAATCTGAACCACCTCTTCAAATGGGACAACAAGGACGGGTATGGAAGGCTCCACAGCGGAACAGCAAAGGCTACGGTCAAAGTGGGGTGGGTTTTCCCTGTCGTCTACAAATCAGCCGCGGAAGGGGCCGCCTCATTCGCGCAGGCCAGTGCCGCGGGGATCAATATCAGCGGATCAAGAAAAACATCCGAAATGACACTTGCGAAAGTTTTCACCTGCGAACTCGGCAATGTCGCGGAATCCGCCGGTCCGCTGGGCGGCTGGTCGCTTGAACCCCACAATGTATATGACATTGAGGGAAGAAAGATATTCTTCGGCAACGGTACCGTGATGGATGCTTCCGAAGCGGATGCCCGGACCATAAGCCGCATCGCGGGGGGTGGGAATTATGCTCCCGGCGGCCAGTATGAAGGATACCCGGCTACTCAGCTCAGTCTCAACAGGCCTTTTGGGTTGGGTTTAGCACCGGATGGAACGGTGTACGCCGCATGTAATTACCAGGCCAGGGTGTTCAAGATCAGCCCCGACGGCAAACTTTACACTTTCGCAGGAACCGGGACCGGAGGGGATTCCGGGGACGGTGGGCCTTCAACCGGGGCGCAGTTTAAGAATCCTTTCGATGTGTCCGTTGGGCCGGACGGGTCAGTCTATATTGCCGATTCGCATGCCTATAAGATAAGGAAAGTGCTTCCTGACGGTATCATCACGACATTTGCCGGAAACGGCCTGAGCACCTTCAGCGGTGACGGGGGGGCGGCGACCCAAGCCGGCCTGGTTTCTCCTGTTGCGGTTGAAGCCTCCGGGGACGGCAGCGTTTATATCTGCCAGTCAGACGGCAGGATAAGAAGGGTTACTCCCGACGGTAGAATTGAAACTTATGCAGGGGGCGGCACTATTCTTCCATCCAATCCTTCTTTCGATGGAAGTATGGCCACGGAAGTTAATCTTGGCACTGTCAGAAGGATGGCAATCACACCGGACGGCTCATTGATCATACCGGCGGCCAGTCTGGTGGGTAGAGTTTACAAGGTCACAACGGATGGCAGAGTCCACTTTTTCGCGGGCACGGGAGTCTCGGGCCACTCAGGGGACGGAGGGGCGGCAACGGAAGCAAAGCTTAAAAACACATACGCCGCCGCGGTGGACAATGTAAACAGCGGCGTATACCTGAGCGACGATACTTACATAAGGTATGTTGATTCTTCCGGCATAATAACCACAGTTGCCGGGATAAATGCGTCCGGAAGCACAGGAGACGGCGGTTCCCCTCTTCAAGCGGCATTGATGGACTCCTACGATATGGTCTTCGACAAGGAAAACCACCTGATAATATCCTCTACTGATCGCGTCCGGAAAATATTGTCCACAATGGCAGGTTTCTCGGCTTCCGAGATATTCGTTCCTTCCGAGGACGGTTCCGTAATTTTTCGTTTCTCGCCGCAGGGCCGGCACCTGCAGACCCTCAACGCCCTGACGGGCGCCCCGATATGGACCTTCGCTTATGACGGCGAAGGCAGGCTTGTTTCGATAACCGACGCCTACAACAGCACCGCAACGATAGAACGGGACGGGAACGGCAACCCGACGGCGATCGTTTCTCCTTACGGCCAGAGAACGACTTTTACGACAAACCCGGACGGGTTCCTTTCCTCGATCAGTTTCCCGGACAATACGAGCATGAGCTTTACTTACAGCGATGGCGGCCTCCTCGAAACTTTCACGGACGCGAGGGGACAGGTACACACCTTCACTTATGACGAAAATGGCAGGTTGATCAACGACGCCGATCCCGCCGGAGGCGCCAAGTCGCTCCAAATGACAGAAGTTACGGGCGGCTGGAGCGTTACGGTGACAACCGCCGAAGGCCACAGCAAGACTTATACTATTACTGATATCGCCTCGGGAGGCGAAAGAAGAACAAGCATCGATTCGGGATGTACGACTTGTTCCACAACCAGCGTGATCCTGCCCAACGGCACGACGACCGTAACCTCCGGCGATGGGACGGTTTCAACAATAACAGAAGGACCGGACCCGCGCTGGGGAATGATGGCTTCAATCCCCAAGAG
>Ga0209200_1000178_pt1 | contig 73163 bp, 53 predicted proteins | sample AD_UKC033_MetaG_FD_184406 | JGI IMG/M metagenome (GOLD analysis project Ga0209200, IMG submission 184406) | Active sludge microbial communities of municipal wastewater-treating anaerobic digesters from USA - AD_UKC033_MetaG (SPAdes) (version 2) | ecosystem: Engineered > Bioreactor > Anaerobic >...
TGTCTGAAAAAACTGTAAAAGAACAAAATCCTATTTCATTTGTTAAAACCTTTAAATCTGCATCAGATACAAAGTTTTGTGAAATATAATTGACTTCTGCTCCCTGACTCAAATTAATCTCATAGTTAGTATGTCCGGCAGGTAAATCATACAGGTTTGCTACTGAACCATTATTCATATTCTCAATAATAATAGTGTCAAGCTCTACCGGAGTGATTTCATGCTTAGCTTGTACAAAAATTATTACATCCTGAGAATATGAGAATTGCCAAAGACAAATGAATAATATTACTAGTATCTTTTTCAAAACTCTTTTGTGTTTTAATTTGTTCTTAAACCCATTTTAATCTTTTATACACCTGACAGAGTGTCCAGTAGAAGGATTCGTTGAGCCTCTTGAAGATTTAGTTGAATTTAATCTAAAAGCCCTACACATGCCTCCCCCACCATCAGCAGTTGCTGTCCAAAATAGGACTAAAGTATTAAAGTCTGAAAAGGTATAAGTATAGTTCAAATATGAATATGATTTTATTCCACATGGTATTATAGCAAAGCCAAACATATTCGTATTTGAGATTGAATCTTGCCAAAACATACAAGATTTAAGTTTTATTCCCACATCCGTACCTCTTTCTCCATAAAAATCAGGTAATATTGAATCATCTACATACATTTCTAATTCTAGCCATTCTTCATCACTTGGAACATGCCAACCATCAGGGCAAATCCCTTTACGAACTCCGTTTAATAACTCGTCATTATTAGATTCGTATCCGTTTATTGTAGCAGCCCAAGTGTACAATTTACCGCATTTTATTGAATTTGTAGGATTGTCGTCGTAGTTGAAGTAGTAATTTGCATAAACAGATTGACCTGCTCCATTATCAACGCCTGTCCCATCAGGAATTTCAGTTCCGTCAGCATAATGTGTTGTATTTATATTTTCTTTCATCCAGCATTGGTTACCGATTTGAACAGTATTGTAAATATTTCCGTCATAATCTGTAACGGTTGGTACTTCTGCACAAGGACAACTGATATAAATTTTGTAGTTTTCATCATTCTCGGGCTTTATAACAATTGTATTAGAGTGATAGTTCGTTTTTTTTGCAGTTATTTTAATTGTATCTCCAATATTGTAGGTAAACTCTGATTTAACACTTTTCGAAGAGCTTAAAACGTTATTCTCTTGTGATTCTCTATTTATCAAGCTTGTTCCGTAATCTCCATTTCCTACAATTTTAATAGAATATACACCTGTAAGGCTTGTGATTTTTAAAATACCCAAGCCGGAATATCCATTGAAAAAATCGTAAGTATTTAATCCTTCGTTTGTTGTTGAATTTGTTTCGAACAGCAACTGTCCTTTTATATCAAACAATTCTGCTTTAAGCCTATTTGATTTGTCTGAAAAAACTGTAAAAGAACAAAATCCTATTTCATTTGTTAAAACCTTTAAATCTGCATCAGATACAAAGTTTTGTGAAATATAATTGACTTCTGCTCCCTGGCTCAAATTAATTTCATAGTTAGTATGCTCAATCGGTAAATCATAAAGACTTGCAATTGAGCCATTATTAAGATTCTCAATAATAATAGTGTCAAGCTCTACCGGAGTGTTTTCATGCTTAGCCTGGACGTAAATTACTACATCCTGAGAATATGAAAAACTGTATGTACTTATCAATAAAATGAATAATATTTTTTTCATAATTTTAAGTTTTAATAATTAAACAAATCTGTTGTCGCAATATTTCTGGCAGCAAATGTTGTATTGCCGGCAACTGTAAATCCTTTATCCAGAATTATCCCATCTTCAGCCCAAATTGTGATATTTTGTCCTGTAGGGATAACTGCTGTTTTACCAGTTCCTCCTAAACGTATGCTTTTATGAACTTTAAACATATTAGGATCACTAATGCTGAAACTTGAAGGCCAATATTCATAATTAAAGCCTTCAACTAGTTTATAAGAATGAATATAATCAATAATAAAGCCTTGACTTACATCGGGATATTGTGTAATCAGACTATTTACTCCAAGACTAAGCTGTATATATTGACCTATGGCATTTAAAAAATGTGTACAAGTAAAATCACTTTTTACATCTATTTGGAATGTGCTTTGCTCCGCAAATTTTACTGATTTTGTTAGATGTCTGTTTACATAAAAATGCATTTCTTCGGGTAGCCATTCGACTGCAAAAATAATATCCTGATTTAAAAAGGAATTTGTAAAATTAATATACTGAGTTAAAGTTGATTTTGTATAGATAGGATCCTGTAGATTATGATATACATTTTGCATTAATGTTTTTGTTATATCATAATAAGGATTGTCAGGTTGTACTAATTCAAATACATCAATTTCATCGTATCTGTAGTCCTCAGATATATAAGGAGTCCAAGTACCCTGTACGCCAAAAAGCCAAAAACAAGGACCAAGTGCAATATTTGAAGGCAACTTACATTTAATCTCAATATAACCGTATCGTATAGGGTTCTTCGAACATATGAATCCAGTACTGTAATTGTAATATTTCCCACCTTCATCATGTTCACACCAAATAGGTGTTGCTAATTGTTTAGCTTTTAAATAAAGTTTCCCTTTACCGACAGAAACATTATCGGAGTTATCAGAAAAGATTGCATCAGTTGAATACGAACGACAAGTGTCAATTTTTGTCCATTTTGTGGGGTCAAAACTGTCGAATTCATCAGTAAAAGGTGCATAAATAACCCAACCCGTAGTAATCGGGATATAGCTAGTTGGGACACTCCCGCAGTCAACTACTTTTTGTCTCCAATCATTACCTACTCCTTCGCAAAAAACCTGAGCAAAGGAGCTTGAGAAAACGAAAATTGTAAAAAAGAAAACTAAAATTATTTTCATATTTTTATTAGTTTTGTGAAGTATAAACTTCGGTTTAACATTTCGGGCAACACAGTTCTTTTTGTGGAGGCTGTGTTGCTCTTTTTATTTTTTTTTGAGTAAAGAAGCTATATATAACTTTTACTCACATTACTATTATTAGCTTTGTCTTACAACTCTAATAAAAAATAAGTTTCATTACTTTCTGTTGGCTCACCTCCTTTCTAAAAATATTAATTATCGTTAGTAAATATTTTCAAATTAGTCAATACAGCAATTCAATTCTAATGTTTAAAAGTAAAAAGTTTATGATCCTTTTACTTTTTTATGCACTGGGATATACCTTCATTCCTCATTACAAATATATGATATTGTTCTTTAAAATTTTGACAAACATTATATTAAATTATACAAACGTCAAAATAAAAAATTTTAATGGGGGGGGGTAAGATGCTGTGTGATAGCGTGTTATGCAACTTGTGATAAAATGTTAAATTATATTAAGTGTAAGAAAAATTATATATTATGATTGTGTAATAATGAATAAGCAATATGTTTTGTTTTAATCATGCTAATATTTTTATGTAGTTAATTATAAATTGTAACACAAAAATTATTCGTTTATATTTGCACAGAAATTCTTTCAAAAAGATGAAAAGATTGATTTTTCCAATAAGCCTGACAGTCGTTTTCACAATTGTTTTGATTTATGTATTGTTTTTTCATAATAGCAGTGTTCAAAAGATTGAAAAATGCTCGCAACGGGTAAACGTTTTTATAGGCACCGACTTTCATGGGCATACTTTTCCGGGAGCAACTTTGCCTTTCGGTATGGTTCAGTTAAGTCCCGACACTCGTTTGACCGGTTGGGACGGATGTTCTGCATATCATTATAGCGACAGCATTATATACGGGTTTAGTCATACTCATTTAAGCGGAACAGGGTGTTCTGATTATGGAGATATTTTGCTTTTACCGACAAATAAGTTTAATCCTAAACCCGAAAAGTATCAATATTCAGATATCTTTTCACACGACAACGAAAAAGCATCACCGGGCTATTATTCTGTTAAACTTGAAAATTCGGGGATATTTGTGGAACTTACGGCAAGTAATAGAGTTGGTTTTCATAGATATATTTATCCGGATTCCGAGAATAGATATGTGCTAATTGATCTTGCACATCGTGATGAGGTAATTGAAACATACATCAAACAGGTTTCTGAAACCAGGATAATTGGCTTCAGACGGTCTAAAGCATGGGCGAAAGATCAGATGTTATATTTTGTTGCCGACTTTTCGGAGCCCGTCTATCTTGTTGATTATACTTCAGAAATTAAATATCTGGTTGGCTCCGAAATTGTTTGTGAAGAGGAACTTAAAGACGATGGAGCAAGAAAAAAACATCCCAAAGTATATACGGGAAACAATAATAAGATTGTTTTAAAAACTGTTGGTAATAGCAAAAATGAACTTCTTGTTAAAGTTGGTTTATCTGCCACTGGTGAGGAAGGTGCAATTAAAAATCTTGAATCAGAAGTTCCGGATTGGGATTTTGATATGATTAAAGAGGAAGCAGGTAAAACTTGGGATTCAGAATTAAGTAAAATATTGATTTATGGTGGAAGTAAGGAAAATCAGACAGTTTTTTACACTTCTTTGTATCATTGTTTTATTGCTCCAAATCTTTATTCGGATGTTGATGGCTCTTTTAGGGGTACAGATTTACTTGTTCATAAAAGTGAAGACCATAGTACATATACTGTATTTTCGTTGTGGGACACATACAGGGCAACGCATCCGTTGTTTACAATCATACAGCAAAAACGGACACTCGATTTTATCAAAACATTTCTTGATCAATACAAATATGGCGGGCAACTCCCTGTTTGGGAATTATCAGGAAATGAAACAGGATGTATGATTGGTTATCATTCGATACCTGTAATTACTGATGCATATCTTAAGGGGATAAGAACTTTTAATGCAGATTATGCATTGGAAGCAATGGTGTCGTCAGCAACACGAGATGAGCTGGGAAAACACGAATTTGCTCATTATGGATATATCCCAATGGATAAGGAACACGAATCTGTGTCTAAAACTTTGGAATATGCATTTGATGACTGGTGTATTTCTCAATTTGCTGCCGAAATAGGGAATAAAGATTATTATCTTCAATTCAATAAAAGAGCACAGTATTATAAAAACATTTTTAATAATCAAAATGGTTTTATGCAGGCAAAAATGAATGGAGCCTGGTATGAACCATTCGATCCCAAAGAAGTAAATTTTAATTATACCGAAGCAAATTCGTGGCAATACAGCTTCTATGTTCCTCATGATATTTTAACCTTAATCGAAATGCATGGAGGAAATGAAAAGTTTGCGGCAAAACTGGACGAAATGTTTAATGAGCAAAGCGAAACTTCCGGAACACATCAGGTTGATATTACAGGTCTGATAGGACAATATGCTCATGGTAACGAACCAAGCCATCACATAGCTTATTTATATAATTACTGTGGTCAACCATGGAAAACACAATTTATGGTCAGAAAAATTATGTCGGAGCTTTATACCGAATCTCCTGATGGCTTATGTGGAAATGAAGATTGTGGACAAATGTCTGCATGGTACGTGTTTTCTGCATTGGGGTTTTATCCTGTAAATCCAGCAAATGGTATTTACGATTTGGGCAGTCCATTGTTTGATACGGCCATAATTCAACTTGAGAACGGTAAGGTCTTTACGATAATTGCTCACAACAATAGCCCTGCAAATGTTTATGTTAAAAAGGTTAGATTAAATGATTTAGAATACAAAAAAAACTATATAACACATAAAAATATTATGATGGGAGGGAAACTTGAATTTTTTATGGGTCCCGAACCAAATAAAAAATGGGGTGTTTCTGAAAAGAATGTTTTTCAATCCAGAATTACCGATCATATTGTTACTCCGGTTCCAATTACAAATTTGTCGAAGAGGTCGTTTTATAAATCATTTGATCTTGAACTTTTCTGTTCGGATAAGTCTGGCGAAATATATTATTCAATTAATGGAGAGATAGATAAAAATCCAATAAAATATATAAAGCCCATCTTAATAAATTCTGATATTGTAATTGAAGCATACGCACAGTCACCCGGAAAAGAACGCAGCAAAATAATTAAAGCGGAATATAAGCAAATACCAGATAATAGAAGCATAGAGCTGATTAGTAAGTATAGTTCTCAATATTCAGCAGGAGGAGATAATGCGTTAATAGATTTTGTGAAAGGAGACGAATGGTTTAGGAGTGGTTTGTGGCAAGGTTATAAGGGACAGAATTTTGAAGCAGTAGTTGATTTAAAAGAGATTAAAGAAATAAAACTCGTTAACGTAAGATTCTTACAGGATATAAAATCATGGATTTTCTTTCCAAAAAGAGTAAACATTTTTGCTTCCAAAGACGGATATAAATTTGGGCTTATTTATGATACATTTTCTAAAATGCCTGATGATGATTATGATGTTAAGATACAAGAATTTACTATACGCCCGGATAATTTAAAAGCCAGATATATAAAAGTAGTTGCTGAATCGTACGGAAAACTTCCTGAATGGCATTTAAGCCCGGGTTACGATTCCTGGTTATTTATTGATGAAATTGAGATTAAATAATGAAAACGTCTTGTTTATATATTATTTTAATCCTGACATTTCTTTTAGGCTCTTGCATAAATTCGGAAGAATATAAAAAAGTTAAAGAGGAGTTCAGAGATGTAGAATTTTCGGGTAATGTTAAAGATTTTGACAGTATTTATTCTACAATTCCGGATTATTCTGAAATTTCCGCAACGATTAATAAATTACATGTAGGTTTTTGTTCCGAAAATCTTCTTAATCCTGAAAGTGCCGATAATTATTTTAATTCTAAGGAAACATCAATAGCTTTGGGAATGTATATTGCTGATTTGGGATATGTCAGACATTATGAAAGAGTTCAGTTGTGTTCTGAATATCTCGAAGCAGTAAAAAAGCTATCAGAGAAACTTGCAATTGGTGAAAAAGAATTTGCAGCAGCGGTACCTTTAATCGAATCAAACCTAAGCGACAGAGAAGTATTATTTACAGTAATTGACAGTCTTATTTCAAGAGGAGACATGCTTTTGGCCGGTAATGAAAAATTTGGAATAGGTGCACTGTTTTTAGCAGGATTTTGGATTGAAACAACTTACATCGGACTTTCAACAAACCATGAACATGATTCGGCTTTTATCAATACAATTTTAAGTTCGCATTTTGAAATTTTAACACAAGTCAATAAGTTATTTGCGTGTTTAAATGACGATTCTCAAATTACTGAGATTAAAACAGAATTACAGAGAATTGAAAATAAAGGATATAATAATAAAGACTTATTATTTGATATTAATAGTATTAGAGATAAATACAAAAAGTAACTTATAAATTAGTGTTTTGCGACAGCACTACCATCATAAGCCCATTTGATGTAAGTTGAACCCCAGGCAAATCCTGCCCCAAATGTCGCAATTATAATATTATCGCCCGGTTTAAGTTCCTTTTCGTACTCCCATAAGCAAAGTGGAATTGTAGCAGAAGTTGTATTGCCATATTTGGTAATGGTCAACATTACCTTTTCTTTTTCAATTTTCATCCTTCTGGCAGTAGCTTCAATTATTCTCATGTTTGCCTGATGAGGGATAAGATATTTTAAAGTTTCAGGAGTAATGTTGTGTCTCTCCATAATACGAACAGCAGCATCAGCCATATTTGCAACAGCAGCTTTAAACACGGGTTGACCTTCTTGGTAAATGAAATGCTGTCTTCTCAAGATTGTTTCAAAATTTGCAGGACGTAAAGAACCACCTGCAATTTGATGTAGATAGTGACGACCTGCACCATCAACATGCATAATAGAATCTATTAGACCAAGTCCGTCAGTATACGGTTCGAGGAGTACAGCTCCGGCGCCGTCACCAAAAATTGGTGATGTGTTTCTATCGTTATAATCAACAATTGAGGACATTTTATCAGCCCCAACAACTACAACCTTTTTATGAGTTCCGCTTTCAACATATTTTGAAGCAGTGATTAATGCAAATAAGAAACTAGAACAGCCTGCATTTAAATCATATCCGAAAGCATTTTTGATTCCGACCTTATCACAAATTATGTTTGCTGTTGCAGGGAATTGCATGTCAGGAGTTACAACCCCGCAAATTAGCATATCTACCTGATCGGGTGTTGTATTGGTTTTTTCGAGTAATTGATTTACAGCTTCCGTAGCCATATCGGAAGTAGCCTTACCCTCTTCCAGAAGAATGTGTCTTTCTTTAATTCCGATACGTTCCATAATCCACTCATCAGTGGTGTCAACCATCGTACTAAGTTCTTCATTAGTCAGGATATACGGCGGAACATATCCGCCAACTCCGGTTATTGCTGCTCTAATTTGTGCCATATTCAAAAGCTTTAGTTATTTTTTCTGTAAATTGTGATTTAATAATTTCGCGAGTTAACAAAATCATGTTTTTAATTGCGATACTATTACTTTTCCCATGACCCACAACTACCGTCTTATTTATTCCAAGTACCGGAGTACCACCGTAATTTTCATAATTATAGTTGTCAAAATAAGAATCTTTAATGTTTCTTTCGGCTAAAATATGATAAAAAGATTCAGCCTGTTTTAAAACAATATTTCCTGTAAATCCATCAGTTACAATAACATCTACATAATTTGCCTTATACAAATCACCTCCTTCAATATTTCCAATGAAATTTAAATTTTGAGCATTTTCAAGTAATTGATAACTTGATTTTGCATTTGTATTACCCTTACTTTTTTCCTGACCAATATTGAGAAGACCTATTTTAGGATTGTCTATACCCATTATATGTTTGGCATATAAATCTCCTAAGACGGCGTATTGAAGAATGTTTTCAGGTTTGGCGTCTGCATTTAAACCAACGTCAAGAACCAAGTTCTTCCCACCATTATTGTTTGGATAATATGAGGAGATACAAGGTCTTAAAATTCCATTAATCACACCTGTGATTTTTGTTGCACCAACCATCATTGCTCCGGTATTTCCTGCGCTGGCAAAACCGTCAATAGTGTTGTTTTTAAGATATTCGAAACCTTTTACCATTCCCGAATCAGTTTTTTCGGAAAAAGATTTAACAGGATCATCACCCATTTCGAGAGTGTCAGAACAATTTACGATAAAATATTCATCAGGAATAGAATTATATTCAATCAACTTAGAACGGATTAAAGATTCAGGTCCGAATAAATATAAATTCGCATCTTTACCGCAAACATTTTTTGCGGAGATTACTCCTTTGATAATCTCATCAGGAGCAAAATCCCCACCCATAATATCTATTCCGATATTCATTAATAAATTAGCTGATTGTAACAGGTTCTTTACTAATTGCTAATTTTCCTCTATAATATCCACACTCAGGACAAACGTGATGATATTCAACTGTTGTACCACAATTTGAGCATTTTGAAAGTGTTGGCAATTCTGCTTTATAATGAGTACGACGTTTGTTTCTTCTTTGTTTTGAGATTTTTCGTTTTGGATGTGCCATTTTTACTACAAATTAATTATTTAACATTATTATTTTTTATCTCTGTCAGCTTTTCCCATCTGGGATCCACTGTATTGTTCTTTTTTGAGTTTGAGTATTTTTTTAGTGTGTCAAGCATTTTGGGATTACAACCACAATTTCCATTTTTGTCATTTGGATGATAGTGACTTAGTGGGATTGCAAAATGTGCAAATTCATATATAAACTGAGAAATATTTATCTCATTTACATTTTGGTCTAGAACGACAAAGTCTTTATCTGTATCAAAATTTGTTTCGTCACCAAGTTCAACACTGATTTTATCATTAAAATTGATTTCTTGGAAATAGTCTTCGAGACATCTGTCGCAAACAATTTTTACACTGCCTGTCAGAGTAAGGTCTAATTCTAATGAGTTTGGTTTCTTTGATAATATAAGTTTAACCTCAATATCGCCTCCTTTTATTTCACTTTTTTCAAAACAGCTGAAGAAACTGTCAGAAACAATGAAATTATATTCGTAATCTGAATTATCAAGATCACGAAAAGGAACAGAATATTGAGTTAAAACCTTCATTTTGAGTTAAAAAAATTTCGTGCAAAGTTATAAAAACTATTTAAAACAAAACGAAAAATTAATAATTATTAACAGTTATTCGCTGAAAATGTTGCTAACACTATTGTGTCCGATTGTTAATCGCTTGTTTTTAATACTATTCTGAAAGTAGTTCCAACTCCAATTTCCGATTGTTTCACAAAGACTTTTCCTTGATGATATTGTTCAATAATTCTTTTTACAAGAGATAGTCCCAATCCCCAACCGCGGTTTTTGGTTGTATATCCCGGATTAAAAACTGTCTTATAGTTTTTCTTTAGGATTCCCTTTCCTGTATCTTTTACATCAATAAAAATTGAATTCAAATGTTTTTCTACGCTTATATTTATCACTCCCTGTTCTCCAATAGCATCAACAGCATTTTTGCATAAATTTTCAATAACCCATTCGAAAAGGCCGGGATTTAATGGGATTAAAATATTTTTATCTAAAGAAAATTCGGTATTAATTTTAATTGTCTGTGGAATTCTGGACTTCATATATGTTAAGGACCCTTCCAAAACCTCAAAAACATTCATTGGTGACAATTGTGGCTGAGAACCTATTTTCGAAAACCTATCAGTTATTTTTTCTAACCGTTTAATATCTTTTTCAAGCTCTTTAAATAATTCAGGATTGTCAGAATATGTTTCTTTTAAAATTTCGAGCCAAGCCATTAGCGAAGAAATTGGCGTGCCAAGCTGATGAGCTGTTTCTTTGGACATTCCGAGCCAAACCTGATCTTGTTCTGCTTTACGCGAAATATTGAATGCGAAATATGAAACAAGTATAAATAAAAAGACTAGCGCAAGTTGAATATAAGGGTAGTAGTAAAGTTGCTTTAGTAAATTTGAATCGGAATAATAAATTTTATTTAAAGGTATGCCGTCTTCGGTTTTAATAATGAAGTTTTCTTTTCCATTATTCATAAATTCGTTCAATTTTTTTTGCTGATAGGCTGTATCAAGCATTTTTACTGTATCAAGATTTCGGTAAGACAATATTTCTCCTTCCATGTTTACTAATATTACCGGAATGGTTTCATTATTTCTTAATACTTCAAATAAGAAACTCACATCTTGATCAGGGCTAGAATTTATTAGTTGTTGTGTAGCTTCTGCCCAAAGTTCTATTCTTTTGTGTTCTTCGGAGGAAAGTTTGTCCATTAACTTGTTTGTGTACCAAAGAGATAAACCACCAATTATTGCGGCAAACAACACTAATAAGAATTTCCACTGTTTTTTCTGTCTGTATATTTTCACTTGACTATAATATAACTGCTAAAACGGAATGTAAATATATTTATTTTAAAATTTAAAATACAGATAAATAAAAACTAATTTGAAAAAACTGCGATATACATAAAGTTATTATAATTCCATATAAAAAGAAAGACCCCACTTTTTGTTCTGCACTAATTATTATATTTGAAAACAGTAAACATAATGGAGTATATAAAAAAACAATAGCTTCATTTTCAATTATGGGGCTCAGGTATAAAGCAACAAAATAGGCAATAAAAATCACCAACAAATTCTGAAATTTACGTGTTGAGATTTTATTTGAAGTGTTATAGAAATATTTAGCAATGATTGCGAAAACACCCCAAATTATTGGTGGAAATAAAACAATAGAGTAAAACAAACTGTACTTCCCCGAACCATATATTTGAGAAAAAATTATCTTTATTTTTGCCATCACCGAATTAATATCACCATATAACCAGATTATTGAAAAGTACAATAACAAAGGAGTTAGAATACCCATAAAAAATATCACCAACTCTCTCCACTGAATAGGTTTAATATAGAATAAAGTGAATACTAAAAAGGGTAAGAAGAAAATTAATTTAGGATAAATTAGTACTCCCAAACTGAACAATAATCCTGAATTAAAACCATTATCAAAAGCCTTGAATTTTTGATAAGAGTACATTAAAATCAGAATTGATGAAAAAAGCAATATTGCAGACATTAAAATTGGAGTAATTCTTTGAGCATTGATATAAGTGCCGGTGAGAAGAATTAAAAATACCCCCGGACTTTGATATGCCGATTTCACAATTAGTAATTCAGAGTTTGTTTTATTTACAATAAGTGCGAAAAAAAACAAGATAATAAACCCCAATATAGTTGAAAAGTATTTATAAAATATTGTTTCAGGTAAGCTATTGAAAAAGAGATTGTGCGATTCAAAATTTTCTATTGCAGTTGGCATAAAAATGAATTTGAATGCCCACAGCACGAGCATTAGAACAAACATTAAAATATAGTTCGCAGGGGTGTTTGATTTTAGTAATTTTATCATTTCAAGTCGAATCCCAAGTCTTTTCTGTAGTACATATTTTCAAAATGTATTTTTTTTGCCGAACAATAAGATTTTTCAAGAGCCTCAAAGATGTCTTTTCCATAACTGCTTATTGCTAAAACACGCCCACCTGCAGAAACAAGACAATCCTCGTTTATTACTGTGCCCGAATGAAAAACAATGCTATCCTTTACTTTGTCAATACCGCAAATTTTCTTATTTTTTTCATAACTTCCCGGATATCCGCCCGAAACAAGTATGATTGTTGCAGTAGAGTCGGTTGCTAATTCCAAATTAACATTCTTGAGTGTTTTTTCGGCAGCATTAATAAGAACCTCTAAGAAATCGGATTTTATTCGCGGTAAAACAGCCTCAGTTTCAGGATCTCCCATACGTACATTATATTCTATTACATAAGGATTTCCGCTAACATTCATCAGACCAAAGAAAACAAAACCGCAATAATTCATTTTTTCTTGTTTTATTCCTGCTATTGTCGGTTTTATTATACGCTCTTCAACTTTATTTGCAAAATCTTTGTTATAAAAAGGCACAGGCGAAACAGCACCCATTCCTCCGGTATTAAGTCCGGTATTATTTTCTCCAATTCTTTTATAGTCTTTCGCCTCGGGTAATATTACATACGATTCACCATCGGTAAGAGCAAATGCGGAGCATTCAATCCCGTCAAGGAATTCTTCTATTACGACTTTATTACCGGCAGAACCAAATTTTCCATCAAGTATGTTTTTAAGTTCGAAAATTGCTTCGGAATAATCATTAAGTATTAAAACCCCCTTTCCTGCAGCAAGTCCATCAGCCTTAAGAACGTAAGGAGGATTTAATTTTGAAAGATAATTTTTTGCCTCCTTATAATTTGATGAGTTTGCACAAAAATAAGAAGCTGTTGGGATGTTATATTTAAACATGAATTCTTTTGCGAAATCTTTGGATCCTTCGAGTTTTGCACCTAGTTTGTCGGGACCGATTATATGCAAATTATTAAATTCAGACTTTGAACGAAAAAAATCAACAATCCCCGAAACCAAAGGGTCTTCAGGGCCCACAACAATAATGTTTATATTATTCTGAATTACAAACTCGGAAATAGCATTAAAATCATTTACTGAAATTTTAATATTTTCAGCAATTTGAGCTGTTCCGGCATTTCCTGGTGCGACAAAAAGCTTGCTTAATACATTACTTTTTGAAATTTGATATGCTAAAGCATGTTCTCTACCACCCGAACCTAAAATGAGGACATTCATAGTTATATAAATTTGTGGTAAAAATATTAAAAATATATTAGCTGCGAAAGAATATAAGGTTCAGAAAAGAATATAAATGACAGTTTATGGTTTTACCAAACAAATTTGTTAATTTTGAGATTTTAATCTCTTTTCGTAAATATATGGAAGAAAAACTTAAAAATATAATACTGTCAGCTTGGGAAAATCATGAAGAGCTGAGTCGAGAAAAAACAATAAATTCAATTCGGGAAGTGATTGGTTTGCTTGATTTGGGTAAATTGCGAGTAGCATATAGGATTAATTCCGGATGGGAGGTAAATGAGTGGGTCAAGAAAGCCGTTATTCTGTATTTTCGGATTCAAAAAATCGAAAAAATGGAAAGCGGTATTTTCCATTATAATGATAAAATACCAATAAAAAAGGACTATGATAAACTTGGTGTTCGAGTTGTCCCTCATGCACTAGCCAGATTTGGGTCTTATCTTGCTCCGGGCGTAATTATGATGCCATCTTATGTAAATATCGGAGCATATGTTGATTCGGGAACAATGGTCGATACCTGGGCTACAGTAGGTTCGTGTGCTCAGATTGGAAAGAACGTTCATTTGTCGGGGGGAGTTGGTATTGGAGGAGTTTTAGAACCGGTGCAGGCAGCTCCGGTAATCATCGAGGACAATTGCTTTATTGGCTCAAGATGTATTATTGTAGAAGGTGTGAGGATAGGAGAGGAGGCTGTTCTCGGAGCAAATGTTGTTATTACCGGGTCTACAAAAATTATTGATATTTCGGGGAGCAAACCTATTGAATTTAAAGGATATGTTCCCGAACGCTCAGTCGTAATTCCGGGAACAATTCCAAAAAAATTCCCGGCAGGGGAATATCAAGTTCCTTGTGCATTTATAATTGGCAAAAGAAAAGAATCAACAGATAAAAAAACTTCTCTTAATGATGCCTTGAGAGATAATAATGTGGCAGTGTAAATATGAAAATCGGATTTGACGCAAAGAGAGCATTTTTAAACAGGAGTGGTTTGGGAAACTACAGCCGCGACGTTATTAGGTCGTTGCACAGGTACTATCCCGAAAATCAATATGTTCTTTTTACACCCGAAAAAGAAACTGTTTTGTTGGAAGAAAAATACAGACAAAATGTTGTTTACCCAAATACAATTACCAAAATCGGGAAAGCTCGTTGGCGCAGCTTGAAAATGGGAGAGGAGATTAAAAATCAAAAAATTGACATATTTCACGGATTGAGCAATGAGCTGCCAATAAATATAAATATTGCAAGTGCCAAAAAAGTTGTAACCATTCACGATCTTATTTTTATAAAATATCCTCAGCTTTATAATTTTATTGATCGCAAAATTTATTATAGAAAATTCTATGATGCATGCAAAAGTGCGGATAGAATAATTGCAACAAGCGAGCAAACTAAAATTGATATAATAAATTATTTCAAAATTAAAGAAAACAAAATAGACGTTATTTATCAGGCTTGCAGCGATATTTATACTAAAGAAATTTCAAAAGAAAAAATTGAAGCAGTAAGAAAAACATATAATCTTCCGAACAACTATATTCTTACAGTCGGAACTATTGAAAGAAGAAAAAATGTGCTTAATGTTCTAAAAGCAATTTACTTTTTTAATCTTGATGTCAACTACGTTGTAGTGGGGAAACAAACAGCATATTGTAAAGAAATTATTGCTTATGCAAAAGAACATAACATGACTGACAGATTGTTTATAAGGGAAAAAGTCACAAATGATGATATGCCGGCAATTTATAGAATGGCGGATATGTTTGTTTATCCATCAATATACGAAGGATTTGGAATACCGATTTTGGAAGCATTTCATTCAGAAGTTCCGGTGATTACGGGAGATAAAAGCAGTACCGCAGAAATTGCTGGCGATGCTGCAATTCAGGTAGATGTTTTAAATCCCAAAAGTATTGGAATTGCAATAAAGTCTGTAATTGAAAGCGATGAAATTAAAAAACATTTGATAAATTGCGGCAAAATTAAAGTTGAGCAATTTGACAGGGAAAAACTTAGTGGTAGTTTAATAGACTTATATAAAAAATTATGAAAGAAATTGTTTTTGAAGCACTTAGTGTTTTGAAAAAAGGAGGAATAATACTTTATCCCACAGATACTATATGGGGACTTGGTTGTGATGCTACCAACGAATCGGCTGTTGCTTCAATTTATGCGATAAAACAACGTGATAAAAGCAAAAGAATGTTGATTCTTGTTGATTCGGTCGAAATGCTTGAAAAATACACTTCGTTTGTTCCTGACATAGCATATAAGTTAATTGAAGTAACGGATAAACCATTAACAATTATTTATCCAAAAGCACGTAATTTACCTAAAAATCTCATAGCCACAGATGGTTCTATCGGAATTAGAGTTGTTAAAAATGAATTTTGTCAGGCGTTGATTACAGAATTAAAAAACCCTATTACTTCTACTTCAGCAAATCTGGCGGGGCAAACATCTCCATTGGGATTTTTTAGTATTTCTAACGAAATTAAAATGGCTGCAGATTATATTGTCCCATTACATTTGGAAGAATTTAGTACTTCAAAAAGTTCTGATATTATAAGGGTTGATAAAAACGGTCAAATAGAAATACTCAGATAAAAGAAAACTCCGGCTAATCTTTTGGGAGAGACTGCCGGAGAAAAAATTCAGACATTTTTAAAAAGTTACCGTCTAGTTAATTCCAAATTTGATGCCAAAAAGAAATTCAAAAGAATCAATATTATTAATTATATATATTTGCTATAAATCTTAATAAGTGAGTACAATAAAAACATATATTTCAAATCTGACAAACAAGTTATGTGAAATATATCCTAAGGAGGAAGCGGGAAGTATTGCGAAATTTTATGTTTGTGAAGTTATAAAAATAAGTAATACAGAATTGATTTGTTGTCAGCACGAAAATTTAGACGAGAATAAACTACAAAAACTAAAGAACTCCGAAAACCGACTTATTGAAGGAGAACCTGTGCAGTATGTTACAGGGCAAGCCTATTTTTACGGACTTAAATTTTTTGTAGATAAAAATGTTCTTATTCCACGTCAGGAAACTGAAATACTTGTTCAAAATGTAATTCAAACGTATAAGCAAAGGACCGGCTTAAGGATACTTGATATAGGTACCGGATCGGGTTGTATCGCAATTTGCCTTAAAAAAAACATGCCTCAACATACTGTTTTTGCAATAGATATTTCTGAAAAAGCAATACATGTTTGTAAAAGAAACGCAGAGATTAACAAAGTCGATGTTGTTGTAGTAAAGTCTGATATTTTTGCTGATAAAGTATTCCCCGATGCGGAAAGTTTCGATATTATTGTAAGTAATCCTCCGTATGTTTTAGAATCTGAAAAAGCCATGATGCACAAAAATGTTACCGGATATGAACCGGCATCAGCATTATATGTAAGCGATAACAACCCATTGATTTATTATAAAGCAATATTAGATTTTGCTAAGCAATATCTTAATATTGGAGGCGAAGTAATCGTTGAAATAAACGAAAAGTATCCGGAAGAAATAATAGAATTGAATAAACAAAAGGGCTTTTCAGAAAATGAAATAATGTACGACTTGAATAAAAAGCCCAGATTTATTAAATCGAAGAAATAATTTTACTAATTTTGTATAAACCAAATAAAACACATACTATGAAAAAATTATCATTATTTATTATTGTAGCTTTTGCGATGTTATGTTTTTTTATTTCTTGCGAACGCGAAAGCAGCGCAGATGTTAATCAGGACAGGATTTATGTTTTATATGAATTAGTTTACGATAAAACAGATGACATTACTTATGCTCGTTCTACGTTCTTCTTCGGTAGTGTAACAGGTACAAGACTACAATTGGCAGATCCAAGCGCAGTGTCTTTTAACGAAACACAACTTGGCTTTCAGGAAGCTTTGGCTTATTATGAAACACAAATGACAGGTTATGTAAATACCGGAGAGTTTTCATGGACTGATTTAGATGGAAATACATTTGTTAATACTCCTATTGTTCATGAGATAGATTTTCCCGCCACACTCGATACCATTGTAAAAGGGCAAGCTTACGAACTAACCTGGGTTGGTGATTCTCTTACAACAAATGAACAAGTATATGCTTTTATTAACGGCACTGCAGAAAATGACGAAATTAATGTCTATCAAACGACTCAGTATGCTACTAAATTATTTATTACTGCAGCTCAAACTCAAAAGCTGACTGTTGGGACAAATACAATTTTTATGAGACGCCGGATCGATATTAATCCACAGGAAGCAACGTCTGCTGGAGCAATGTGTTCGGGAATATATGAAACCTTAACTGTTGAGATTGAGGTTAAGTAGTTTAGAAAAATTATTTTCAATATGTTTTTAAAGGTAGGAAAATATATTTTCTGCCTTTTTTGCATATGGTATAAAACTAAATTTCGGTTTTTCAATATTTTTTCAAAATTATTTATATTGCTAATGTGCAGATAATCAGACACATGGCTTGATCTTTTCAAAATAAATTTAAAATTTAATAAAACGCTTTGAACAAAATGAACAAACACATTGTTTATAGTCTAAGGATTTAAGGGAAAGTTGTGAGCAGACTGATTATTTTGAAATGTTGGAAAAAACAGGGCAGTCAATGCCAAATTTTTTTACCCTTTTCTCCTATTTAGATTTTGTCTAATTAAAATTAAAGAAAATGGAAACACATTTACCAGTAAACAAGATTTACTACAATAAAATCACCGGATTAACTTTGAAGTCATTATTGACAATGATAGTAGTTTTTATTTTATTACTGCCATCAGTAAGTTATTCACAGACAGCCCCGATTTTAATTCCAACAGGAGGGTTTAGCATTGAAGGAGACTTAAAGTCGAATTTTCCGACAGCGGGAGTTGGCGACTGGGTAGTTGGTAATGCCGGAGCAGGAGGTTATGTACTTAACAATGATGGATCACCTTTTGACCCGTTAAATAGTGGAAAGATTCATGATAATTATGATGGAAACGATATGATTTTTCAGGGTTCAAAATTTAATCAGGATCCGGGAACATGGGTATGGACAGTTGGTAAAGCCAATAGTAAAAATGATATTAATAACGTTTTATGGCACATGTCCAAAGATGTTAATGATGATATGTGGATAATCCTGGGAAGTGATAGATTTACCACATCTGGAACAAGTTATATTGATTTTGAATTTCTACAGAATACTTTAACCAGAAACGAAAACTTTGGTTTTAATACTGACGGACCTCATGGTGGGCGAACAATAAACGATATGGTTGTTTCTATTGAGTATAGTAATGGCGGGTCTACCGGAATTGTAAGAATTTATTTATGGAAACCTGTAGGCTCGGGATATGATTATGTTGAGCAAACGATACCTGGAGGGGTTACTTTTGCTGCTACAAATACTGCAAATGCAGATATACCTTTTGGAGCGTTCGGTTTGTCAGTTTATACACCGTATCAGTTTGCCGAGGCTGCTGTAAATATCTCTGATTTATTTGGAGCGATAGATCCTTGTTTAGGGTTAAGTGTACGCACAATTATTGTAAAAACCAAAGCATCAACTTCTTTAACAGCTAACCTTGGTGACTTTGCTGAACCTTTTCAGGTGAGCTTGAGTTTAGGAACGGCTGATGTTTCTTACAACAATGCATTAAGTTTATGTCCGGCAGGAACAGTTTTACCACAAATTTTGGGAATTACGGGAGGGACATTTACATCTCTACCTTCTGGTTTATCATTGAATCCTCTAACAGGAGAAATAAATCTTGCCACATCGACACCGGGAAACTACACGATAACTTATTCATTTATAACCAATGGTTGTCCAAGAACGGTAAATACAGATGTTACGATTTTGAGTCTTCCACAACCGCCGGTATCAGCATCAGTTGATTTACCGGTTTTATGTTTTGATTATGTTGGCGACATTAGTTTAACAGCAACCGGAGGTAGTGGAACAAGTCTTAACTGGTACACAGGTTCTTGTGGTGGAGTTCTTGTTGGTTCTGGTTCCAATTTGGTAATACCGGCACCTGGTACTACAACTACATATTATGCAGCCTGGACAAACTCATGTGGAATTTCATCTTGCGAACAAGTAACAGTTACTGTTCTTCCACAAATAAACATTAGCACTTCATTAACAGCAGAGATTTCATTTTATAATGGATCAGATGCTGAAATTACAATAACTGCAACCGGTGGATCCGGCAATTATACTTACTCTTTAAATGGAGGTACTGCTCAGTCTTCGAATGTTTTCTCAGGCTTGAGTTCTGGGACATATTCGGTAGTGGTTACCGACGACCAGGGTTGTGATGCCGTTATTAACGTAAACATTCCAAATGCTTTGCAGATAATTGCAAACGACGATAGTGGTTCGGCAAATGGAATGACTGGTGGAACCGCTGTTGCCAATGTCTTGATAAACGATTTGCTTAATGGAACGGGAGTTGATCTTTCATTAGTAAACATTTCATTTATAAGTTCAACTGACCCGGCTGTTTCCCTTGTTGGCACATCGGTTAATGTAGCCGTAGGAACACCTGCAGGAACATATAATCTTGTTTATGAAATTTGCGAAATAGCCAATCCAACAAATTGCGATCAGGCTACTGTAACTGTAACCGTAACGGCAGCTGCAATAATTGCAAATGATGATACGGCAACGGGAGTTAATGGATACACAGGAGTTGTGAATCTGCTCAATGTGTTTGATAATGACCTTTTAAATGGTAGTGCAGTAAATCCGACTGACGTTATTTTAACCGAAACGGTAGCCGACCCAACAGGAAATCTTACATTAAATCCTGACGGTTCTGTTGATATTGATCCCGGAACGCCCGCTGGAAATTACTCACTTACATATCAGATTTGCGAGGTTCTTAATCCGACAAATTGTGATAACGCAATTGTTGAAGTAACAGTTATTCCTGCAACTATCATAGCTAATGATGATTCTGAGTCTGGTGTTGACGGTACCGCAGGACAAACAAATATATTAAATGTGTTTGACAATGACTTACTGAATGGAAATCCGGTAATTCCTGCCGAAGTGATTCTTAGTTTAGTTACTTCGGACCCAACAGGAAAACTTACATTAAATCCTGATGGTTCTGTTGATATTGCTCCCTTTACTCCGGGAGGAACATATACTTTAACTTATCAAATATGCGAGGTTCTTAATCCAACAAATTGCGATCAGGCTATTGTTACAGTAACAGTAATTAAAACCTCAGATATTTCAATTGTTAAATCTCATATCAATCCATCTAATCTTCCGGTTGGAAGTCCGGCAGAACTAATTGAGATTACCCCTTCGGTGATTACAGCCGGAACAAAAATATATTATTTCTTAAATGTTGAAAATTTTGGTCCGGATAATTCGGTAAATGCAACCATTACAGATATTTTGCCTGCCGGAATTTCAAATCCTGAGTATTCGCTTAATTTCGGCAACTCATGGTTTGCATGGGGGGGCACACGTTTCCTTGCCGAATTCCTTTATCCGGGAGTTAATTATGTTATGATTCGTGGAGATGTTGATCCTTCAGCAACCGGAACCTTGGTTAATACTGCTACTATTTATAGTGCAAACACAACCGATCCCGATTTATCTAACAATGAATCAACTGTAATTACAACAATTGAAAGCTCTGCAGACCTTAATCTTACAAAAATTGCACTAACATCACCGGTTGTAATTGGCGGTCAGATTGTTTATCAGATAAATGTTACTAATCTTGGTCCTTCAGTTGCTAATGATGTTGTAATTACAGACATTATTGATCCTGCTGTGATTTCTTCAGTTGAATATTCAATTGATGGAGGCTCTACATGGTTAAGCCCTTGGACAGGAAGTTTAAACATAGGAAGTCTTGCTACTTTTTCAACATTTAGCGTAAGAATCAGAGGAGTTGTAATTGACAATTCTCCGAATCCAAATGTAGATCCTATTCCTAATACTGCTTCAGTAATAGCATCTGATCCGGACCCGGATCCTTCAAATAATGAAGAAACCATTTATACTCCTCTAAACATTGATGCAGATGTGTCAATAGTGAAATCAGGTCCGGCGTCAGTAATTGCAGGTCAAACGATACAATATTCTATTTTGGTAACAAATAATAGCAATACATTTAGCGCCGAAAGTGTTCACATACACGATGTTGTTAATTCACTAATAATTTCTAGTGCTCAATATTCTGCCGATGGTGGAACAACATGGTTTGCTTGGACAGGCGAGTATGTTATCGGAGATATGATTCCACTTTCTTCGTTCACACTTTTAATAAGAGGGACAGTTCTCAGCAGCGTTACAGAAGATATATCCAATACTGCTATTGTAGAATCGGATACTCCTGACTCAGATTTATCAAATAACACTTCAACAATAATTACAGACGTTGAGCTTATTTCTGATTTAGAAATCGTCAAGATTCAAGTTGATCCTTCAATTTTACCTTTAAGTCAGGCTCAAATTTTTGGAAATCCTTATGATTATGTTATAAATCCGATAGAAATTACTGCCGGAGAAGAAATATATTATGTGCTTTTCTATGCTAATAATGGTCCAAGCGATGCCACAAATGTGATAATTGACGATGTTTTACCCGGATTTGTAATTGATTGGGAAGCATCTCGTTGTCAGGCAAATTATGGCCCTTGGACTGGTTCTGGTAACCTTGGAACGATTATCGCCGGAGGGCAGTGTGTGATTGTAATCAGAGGATTTGTTGAGGCAGATGCTACAGGCAATTTGGTAAATACAGCAATAATTAGTGATGGAGACGGCATTGCCGATCCAGACCTGGATAATAACGAATCTACATTTGTAACACCAATTATAGCAATGGCAGATTTAAGTATCAGCAAAATTGTAAATAACAGCACTCCTTATGTTGGTGATAATGTAAACTTTACTATCACAGTAACAAATAATGGTCCGAGCGGAGCATTAAATGTTGTTGTAACAGATTTGTTACCCAATGGATATACTTATGTCTCACACACAACACTTGAAGGGACTTTTGATAATATTACCGGAATTTGGCAGATTGGAGACATCGCTTATCCTGGTTCAGCAAGTCTGGTTATTAATGTACAAGTAAATCTGCCAGGCGGAAACTATCTTAATAAAGTAAAAATTACCTCGTACGACACATTTGATCCGGATACTGAAAATAATGAGGATGAAGAGATAACAAATCCAGTTAACGTAATTATTGCGGTAGATGATTTTGGTGGACCAGTAAATGGATATAGTGGTGCAAATAATATTCTCAATGTATTTGGAAACGATCTTATTAACGGATCTCCTGTCATTCCTGCAGAATTGATACTTACTGAAAGTGTTCCGGAACCTAATGGTTATTTAACGCTTAATGCTGACGGTTCTGTTGATGTTAACCCGGGAACTCCTGCCGGAACTCATCAGTTAACATATATGATTTGCGAGGTTATTAACCCAACAAATTGCGATGATGCAGTAGTAACAATAACAGTGGATGCTGCTCAGATAATAGCTAACGACGATTTTGCTTCGGGAGTTAATGGGTACGATGGTCAAGAGGCTGTTTTAAATGTCTTCGATAACGATTTGTTAAATGGAGAGCTCGTAATTCCGGCTGAAGTAATTCTTACCGAAACTGTTGGTGACCCAACCGGAAGCCTTACTTTAAACAGTGATGGTACTGTTGATGTAGCAGCGGGTACACCTGCGGGTACATATAATCTTACCTATCAGATTTGCGAGGTTCTTAATCCGACTAACTGTGATGATGCAATAGTTACTATAACGATTAATGCAACCCAAATAATAGCAAATGACGATTTTGCTTCTGGTGTAAATGGTTATGATGGTCAGGAAAATATACTTAATGTATTTGATAACGATTTATTAAACGGTAATCCGGTTATTCCTACAGAAGTAATTCTTACAGAAACGGTTGCCGACCCAACAGGTAATCTTATTTTAAATGCTGACGGAAGTGTTGATATAGAACCCGGAACGCCAGAAGGGACATATACTTTAACTTATTTGATTTGCGAAGTATTAAACCCAACTAATTGTGATGATGCAATTGTAAGCATTACTGTTTCAGAAACTTCCATTATTGCAAATGATGATTTCTATGCTAGTGTAAATGGATATGTTGGTCAATCAAATGTGCTTAATGTTTTTGATAATGATTTGTTAAATGGAAATCCTGTTAATCCTGTTGAGGTGATTCTCACAGAGACAGTTCCTGAGCCAAACGGCTATCTTATTCTTAACCCCGACGGAAGTGTTGATGTTATTGCCGGAATTCCTGCAGGAAACTATAGCCTTACCTATATAATTTGCGAGGTACTAAATCCGACTAATTGCGACGACGCAATAGTTACGATTCGTGTTGAGCCTCCGCAAATCATTGCAGTTGAAGACAATGCTAGTGGTGTAAATGGTTTTGCCGGAGAAACCGATGTCCTTAATGTTTTTGATAACGACCTATTAAATGGAGCTCCGGTTGATCCCTTTGAGGTAACCTTGGAAGAAACGGTGCCGGAACCAAATGGCTATCTTGTACTAAATCCTGATGGTTCGGTTGATGTTCTCCCTGGCACTCCTGCCGGAACATATTCACTGATTTATGAAATCTGTGAAATAATGAACACGTCTAACTGCTCTGATGCTCCGGTATTTATTACTGTTCTTGCAGCAGTGATAGCAGCAAATGATGATAACTTTAGTTCTGCTGCAGTGGATTGCGAAACTGGTGGTGTTGCAGGGAATGTTCTTACAAATGATTATCTGGATGGACTTGCTGTAAATTCGGACGACGTTATTATCACATTAGTTGACGATGGTGGAATTACAGGCGCTTATATTGATACATCCGGTGACCTTGTCGTTCCGGCCGGAGTTGCGGTTGGGAGTTATTTGCTCGAGTATAGCATTTGCGAAATAATAAACCCAACAAACTGTGATTATGCATTTATTACTGTTGTAATTGAAGATACTGAATTGCCTACTATAACTTGTCCCGATAATGTTGCTGTAAACAGCGATGCCGGAACTTGCGAGGCAACTAACGTTGTTGTCGGAACTCCGCTAGTTAATGATAATTGTGGTGTGAATACCGTAACAGGTGTTAGAGACGATATGCTCGCTTTAACAGACCCTTATCCTCTTGGAACTACTACAATAACATGGACTGTCACGGATTTTGGGGGCAATTCAGCAAGTTGCGATCAATTAGTAACAGTTACCGACATCGAGCTTCCGACAATAGTGTGTCCTGCTCCGGTAGCAGTTAACACTGATGCTGACGAATGTACTGCAAGCGGTGTTGTTCTGGGAACACCAACAGTTGATGATAATTGTACTGTTACTTCGGTAACAAACGATGCACCTGTAATCTTCCCAATTGGAATAACAACTGTAACATGGACAGTAACTGACGGCAGCGGAAATATTGCAACTTGTGAGCAACTTGTTACGGTAACCGACATAGAACTTCCAACAATAGTATGTCCTGCTCCGGTAGAAGTAAACTCTGATGCTGGCGAATGTACCGCAAGCGGAGTTGTTCTTGGAACTCCAACAGTTGATGATAATTGTTCAATTGCTTCGGTAACAAACGATGCACCTGTAATCTTCCCAATCGGAAACACAACAGTAATCTGGACAGTAACTGACGGCAGTGGAAATATTGCAACCTGTGAGCAAATCGTAACGGTAACAGATATTGAATTACCTACAATCACTTGCCCAATAGATTTAGCAGTAAACACTGATACTGGCGAATGTACAGCAAGTGGTGTGTTTCTTGGAACACCAACAGTTGATGATAACTGTACTGTTGCTTCGGTAACAAACGATGCACCTGTAATCTTCCCAATCGGAAACACAACAGTAATCTGGACAGTAACTGACGGCAGTGGAAACATTGCAACCTGTGAGCAAATCGTAACGGTAACAGATATTGAATTACCTACAATCACTTGCCCAATAGATTTAGCAGTAAACACTGATGCTGGCGAATGTATAGCAAGTGGTGTGTTTCTTGGAACACCAACAGTTGATGATAACTGTACTGTTGCTTCGGTAACAAACGATGCACCTGTAATCTTCCCAATCGGAACAACAACTGTAACATGGACAGTAACTGACGGCAGTGGAAACATTGCAACCTGTGAGCAGCTTGTAACGGTAACAGATATTGAATTACCTACAATCACTTGCCCAATAGATTTAGCAGTAAACACTGATGCTGGCGAATGTACAGCAAGCGGAGTGGTTCTTGGAACACCAACAGTTGAGGATAATTGTACTGTTGCATCGGTAACAAACGATGCTCCTGCAATCTTCCCAATCGGAAACACAACAGTAACATGGACAGTAACTGACGGCAGCGGCAACATTGCAACCTGTGAGCAAATTGTAACAGTAACAGACGCTCAGCTTCCTGTAATTATCTGTCCAACAGACGTTGTTAGCTGTTTGACCGATGTTGTACTCGAATCGCCACAGGTTTCTGATAATTGCGGCATTGCAGAAGTAAGCAATAATGCACCTGCTGTTTTCCCAATAGGACAAACCGCAGTATTGTGGACAGTAACAGATGTTAATGGTAACATCGCTTATTGTGAGCAATTGGTAAAAATATCTTCGCTCGAAATAAGTCTTGAGGCTTCGTCGCAGGTAAGCTGTTTCGATTCAAACGATGGAAGCATAATGGTAACAGTTAGCGGAACAACTTCTGAATTATCATATTCGCTAAATGGAGGAGCTCCACAGTCATCTAATTATTTCTCGGGATTGTCTGCAGGAGAATATATTATTGTCGCGACTGATGAGAATGGCTGTTATGTAAGTTCTGAAGAAGTTATAATTATTAATCCCGAAAAATTAGCAGCCGATATAGAAGTGAGTTTTATAAACTGTTTTGGAGCTGATGATGCAACAATCACAGTAAATGCATTTGGTGGAACCGGTTATTACACATATAGGATTAACGGAAGTGTATTCCAATCTGAAAATATTTTTACAGGATTAACCGCCGGAACATATAGCGTAGTAGTTAGTGATGCTAACGGATGTACTTTAGAAACAGAGGTTTCTGTTTCAAGTACCGAAGCGTTAACTCTAACTTATCTTCCTCATTGCCGAACCGGAGAAGTTGGTGTTGACTTGTTTGTTGAAGGAGGAACAGCCCCTTATCAGTACTCTATTGATGGTGGTGTAAACTTTGGCTCAGGCAGCAGCTTTGAAGGACTAATAAACGGGACAAATATTTATCTTGTTGTTTCGGATGCCAACGGTTGTACTACTCAAGCTATAGAAGTTCCGGTAGAAAGTCTTAACACCTTGTCGGCAACAGTAAGTGTTATCAATCACAACAATTGTGAAGGAATTAATGACGCAGTTGTTGAAGTTAATGTTTATGGTGGTGTTGCACCTTATATCTTTACAGTTAATGGGACAGATGTAACAGAATCCAACATTATTAACAATCTTGCTCCGGGAGATAATGTAATAACAATTCGCGACTCGAATGGCTGTCCAGCCACAACAGAAGCGGAAATCTTTGCTGCAGAACCTATAATGTTCGAACTAATATCAAAGACAAATGCTGATTGTAACGGAAATAATGACGGTACTGCAGAAATCGAAGTAATAGGTGGAACAGAGCCATACATTTTCGAATGGTCAAACGGATCGAACCAGAGTGTTGTTGCCAATCTTGGCGCCGGAACCCACATAGTGACTGTGACCGATATAAATGGATGCGAGAAGACTTACGATATAATTATTGACTCAGAACAAATTACCGAAACCCCTAAATTGAATAACGTTTTCACTCCAAATAATGATGGTCAGAATGACTACCTGGTGTTTGGCAACTTAGAATTGTTTCCGGAGAACGAATTGGTGGTATTTAACCGCTGGGGTAACGAAGTGTATTCAAGAACTTCGTACAACAATCTATGGGATGGGTCAAACTTAAGCGAAGGAACATACTTCTACATCCTAAAAGTTAAGATGTGCGATGAGTATAAAATATTTGATGGTTACATAACAATCTTGAGATAAACTGGTTTAACTTAAAACAATAATGCAATGAAAAAGACATATATAATAATCGTTATGGTACTGTTCTCAATACAGGGCTTTGCACAGCAAAGCTCTGTATTCAACCAGTACATTTTTAATCCAATGACTGTAAACCCTGCTTATGCCGGGACAAAACAATGGACAAGTATAAATTCTGTTTACTCTTCGCAGTGGACAGGTCTTGATGGCGCACCTTCAACACAAATGATTAGTATTGAAGGAGCTCCTCATCAATCAATGGGGCTCGGACTACAGTTTATTAATGACAGAATTGGTGCTCAGTATCAACAATCGCTCTACGGAAGTTATTCCTATATACTTAAGCTCAACAACAAACTTAGACTTTCTATGGGTTTGGCTGCTGGGATAAGTTATTTTGCTTTGGATGGGAGTAAGCTCGTTAGCGAAACAATTGATGATGCTGCAATCCCTCTAACAAGAGTTAGTACAATGCGGTTCGATCCGAAAGTAGGGCTATTTCTTTATTCGCATAGATTCTATGCAGGAGTGTCTGTAACCGATATGTTAGGTGATTTAATTGAAGCTCCTGACGGATTTAATACAGTACAGGAAAGGCACTATTATCTTACTGCTGGATATGTATTTGATTTAGGTAAAAGTGTGAAATATAAACCTAGCTTCTTGATACGCGAAGATTTTAAAGCCCTTACAAACATTGACATTACGAATTACTTTTTGTTTAGAGAAACATTTTGGATTGGGGCTACTTACCGCTTTGGTGCAGATTTGTTAACTAGTAGTACTCTTGACAATACTTTAAAAATGCGAGATGCAGTAGTTTTTATGACAGAATGGAACATTTCTAAAAGTTTTGTAATAGGTTATGCCTATACGCATAGCTTAACTGCACTTAGCGGTTGGGGTGGACATGAAGTCATGTTAGATTATACATTACCCGGAAAGCTTGAAACACGTATGAAAACACCGAGATATTTTTAACTCTTAAATACTGAAAAGATGAAAACACATTATACAATATTAATATCCTTAATAACAGTATTTCTGTTATTTGTAGGAAATATTATGCTGGCACAGCCAACGCATGCCAAAGCAGAGCAGCTTATGGAGAAATACGAATTTGCCAAAGCTGCAGAATGGTACGAAACTTATTTTTTGTCTCACTCGCCGACAGATACAGAATTAAGAAACATTAGTTATTGCTATATGCAGATTAACGAAACAGCAAAAGCTGAGAAATGGCTGTCAAAATTGGTCATTAAAGAATCAGCAACCGCAGAAGATATGAAAATTTATGCATTACTGCTGAAGTCGGAGGCAAAATATGATGAAGCTATGGTAATTTTCGAAAAACTTAGTTCTCGTTTTCCCGATTTAAAAAGCTTTTCAAATGAGCAAATTATTCAATGTAAATTAGCTCAGACCTGGATTGCAACGCCGGAATTTTTTGACATCAAAAATGTTGAAACATTTAACTCAAAGAATTCCGAATTCGGATTAATAAAAGTTAAAGATGAATATTTTTTGACATCCGACAGAAAAGTAGAAAATAATGCCAGCGAAGAATATGGTTGGACGGGAAATCCATTCTTAAAAATGTATAAAATTGAGATGAATGGGGAAAATCTGAAAAGCATTGATCCTATCTCAGATTTAAACTTAGGTTATCACAATGGACCCGGTATTTTTGATGAAAAGACGTCAACAATATGGTTTACCAGAACGAAATCAGTGAAACAAAAGCAAAAACCTACCAATCCAGATCCTACAAGTTGGTTTAGCGGCAAAATTCAGGATGTTTATACTAATCGTCTCGAGATTTATTCGGCAAAGTTGGTTGATGGCAAGTGGACAGAAATAACAGCTTTTACTCACAATAACGCAGAATTATTTTCAGTTGGTCATCCTGCAATTTCTCCTGATGGAAACGTCCTGTATTTTGTTTCAGATATGCCGGGAGGTTTTGGTGAAACAGATATATACTATTGCGAAAAAAGAAGTAATGGAACATGGAGCAATCCGCAAAATGTCGGACCACAAATCAATTCAATAGGAAAAGAAATGTTTCCGGTTGTTGACAAAGATGGAACTCTTTATTTTTCCAGCGATGGACATCCTGGAATGGGTGGTCTCGATTTATACAAATCAAGCGGAAGTAAAAAAGACTGGTCACTTCCCGAAAATCTTAGATTCCCACTAAACTCATCAAGAGACGATTTTTCAATTTTGTTTACGGAGATTGGGACAAAAGGGTTTATTGCCTCGAACCGATACGGAGGACTTGGGGGAGATGATATTTACAGTTTTGAATATAGCCCGCCACCACCACCTGTTCCGACAGAGCTTATTCTTGCACTAACCACATGGGAGAGACTCGATGATGGAAAACTTATTCCTGCCGAGGGGATTAAAGTTCATTATCATATTGTAGGAAGTAATGTTGAGAATTCGATTGAAATGGTTTATCCGGGGATGTATCAGACAGTTTTAGATTGTGATGCAAAATATCAAATTCATGGATACTCAGATAGTTTCTTTGCTCAATCTGTAGAAATTGAAACCAAGTGCGAAACTATGAATGACACAATTCACGCTCAGCTAATTTTTGAAAGAATAGTTGTTAACAAACCAATTGTTATTGAAAATATATATTACGATTACGACAAGTGGAATATCAGACCTGATGCAGCAATTGAACTTGACAAAATTGTTGTATTATTGACAGATAATCCTACTATTATTATAGAGCTTGGATCGCATACCGATTCGCGAGGTAGCGATAAATACAACGAAAGCTTGTCACAAAAGCGTGCTGAATCTGCAGTGCAATACATTGTTGACAGTGGCATTGCGTTCGACAGAATAACAGCAAAAGGTTATGGTGAATACAAACTCGTTAACAAGTGTTCTAACGGGGTAAAGTGTAGCGAAGAAGAACATCAGATGAACCGCCGGACAGAATTTAAAGTTACAGGTTTTAGTAAAGATCAACCAGTTATCTATAGCGCCGGAGAGTAATATTATAAATTGCTTGTGTCTCACATTTAATAACAGAACCGAACAGAATTACGGTTCTGTTTTTTTTATAATTTGTAATTTTTTTTCTTCATCCTGTAACTTTTGCGTAATATTGTTCGTCAGACAGGCGATTATGAAAACAAAAGAATACAATATCATAGTTGATAAACATGCCGACGGGCTTTACAGATTCATTCTCGGGAACATCAGAGATGAATTTAAAGCTCAGGATATTGTTCAGGATAGTTTTGAAAGACTTTGGATAAACCACGATTCAGTTGAATTTGACAAAGCAAAATCTTTTCTTTTCAAAATCGCATATAACCGAATGATAGATGTAATACGTCATGATAAGAGAACCAATAGTCAAAGTGAAATCTTTGAACGGGTTGATGATATTACGGACTTTCGTCAGGCTGAACTTAGAGAAATAATAAATAATGCTTTGACTAAACTAAGCGAGATACAACGTTCGGTGGTTTTATTACGTGATTATGAAGGATATACTTATGAGGAAATTGCTCAGATAACAGACCTTAGCGAAGCCCAGGTTAAGGTGTATATTTTTAGAGCAAGACAACACCTGAAAAATTACTTAGGAAAATTTGAGGAGGTAATAAAATGAAAGAAAAAATCAATATAAAGAACTATGAGGCCTGGTGGGTTGACTATCTCGACGGAAAATTAAGTCAGTCTGATGAAGAAAAGCTTTTTGATTTTCTTGAATTAAATCCTGAAATTTCCACAACTCTTATTGACTCCGATGATTACAAATTACCGGATTTGGATGTTAAATACCCTAATAAATCTATTCTAAAAGCTGAAAATAATATTGACTACCTTCTTATTGCTAAAGTTGAAAACCAAATCAACCAAGAAGACAATTTATTCATTTCAGAAAAGATAAATACTAAACCGGAGGTTGCAAATGATTATAAATTATATCAAAAGGCAGTTGCTACACCTGATAGAAATATTGTTTTTAAAGGAAAAAAATATTTAAAGAAAAAAGAAGCAATTCCGTTATATAAGTATGTATCAATAGCCGCAGTTTTTGCCGCAGTTTTTACAATTGGTTATTTGCTAACAAATAATGTTCAAAATTTTGATGAAGGAGAAGCACCTCAAATATCTTTTTTTAGTATTCCATTTAATCATAATATTGATACTGTAAATCGGAAAGATGAAATATTATTTCGACAATCGGATAATTATAATAACACTTTGTTTGTAGCAAATTCTACAGAAAAAGAGCAGGAATTAAATAATGAAATATTAAGCAAAATCGATGTTCCCGAAAAATTACCACTTAATCAAATTTGCAAGCTGAAAAATCACGAGATGAGCAATGACAAACAATTATTAGCATATCAGGTAAGTAAAATGCCGGAAGAGAATGTTGCGTTTGAATACGAATTGCAGTATATAAAATCGCCTAAAGAAAATAAATTTAAGTCAACAATAAGTAAGGTCTATGATTTTGGAAAAGAGATTGACCTCGCAGGTTCATTTGATAGATTAAAAATGGCAAAAGAAGACTTGTTTATAACAATGAATGAATAAGGAATAAACGAAACACGAAACAAATAAGTAATAACAATTAAAAATTAAGAATATGAAAACGACAAAATTATTAACAGCAGCAATTGGGATAGTATTAATGTCCACAACTATTTCAGCAAAAGAAATCAAAAATTTTGATGAGGACACAATAAGAATCAAAACACAAGGGAATTCAGAAATGATAATAATTTTAAATGATTTTAAAGATATTGAGGGATTGAATACAGAGGTAAAATCGGTAATGAATAGCATCGAAAGTGTTTATTGGGATCTTGAATCAGAAATGGAAGATTTAGATTCTGTAATAAATGTTTCAGTGAAAAATATTGATGATGAAATAATAATAGATATTAGTGGAATCCTGAACGATACTAGTATAGTTAGAAACCTGAACTTTGATGTACATGAAAATCCAAGAAAAGCTAAAACATTACATGGTTTTATGTCATATGATTTTGGGTTTAACAATTATCTTGAAAACGGTAAATTCCCGAATGATGTAAACGCTCAATATTCGGTTAAGCCCTGGGGCTCTTGGGTAGTAGCCATAGGTGGCGGTATGCGTTGGTATTATGCAAAGTCAGCATCTATTGATTTTGCAGCAGATTTTTCATGGTATAATTATAAGTATCAGGATAGAAGTACCAGGGTAAACAAAACTGATGATGATGTAGTCTTTAGCAAAGATGCATTAGGAGCCGATTATATTAAAAGTAAAACCTCTGTTCCGTATCTTAATCTTAGTTTTACGCCAATGGTTCACTTCGGAAAAAAGAACAGTGGAGTTAATCACAAAGATTTTAGACTAGGTCTTGGTGTTTATGCCGGATATCGTTTAGGAGGCAGTGTTAAATATGTTTATGAAATAGATAATGTTAAAATGAAATATCATAACAAAGGAGATTATTTCCTTAATACATATAGATATGGTGTGAAAGCTGTATTTGGATTTGAAGATATTAACTTTTTTGCTTCTTATGATTTAAGTACTCTTTATGCCGAAGGCAAAGGTCCTGCACTTAACCCGATTTGTTTTGGCCTTAATTTTACATTTTAGAGTTTATCGAAAAGCCAAAGGCAAAGCCAATCGAAAGGTTGGCTTTTTTTATATCAGTGATAGAAAAATCTTAAATCATCTTTCTACATCATTTACTTCAATAGGGATATTCTTACATAAATCAACAGGATTGTCAGCAACGAGAATATCATTTTCAAGCCTGATACCAAAACCTTCATCAGCAATGTAAATAGCCGGTTCACAACTGAGAATCATTCCCGGAAGCAGTGGTGTGTCTTTTGTTCCAACATCATGAACGTCAAGACCGATAAAATGAGAAAGCCCATGCATAAAATATTTTTTTAATGCGGGTTTTTCGGGATCTTGCGATTCGATATCGCTTTTTGTCAGCAAGTTCAATTTTATAAGTTCTTCCTGTATCAGGGCTTCACATTCGATATTTAATTGACGGATGGTTGTTCCAGGAATCATTTGACTTTTCATTTGTTTTAGCACACTTAATACAGAATTGTAAACTTCTTTTTGTCGGGTAGAAAACTTACCTGATACAGGAATCGTTCGGGAAATATCGGCAGCATAATAATCAATTTCAGCACCGAAATCCAGCAACAATAAATCACCTGCTTTACAATGATTGCGGTTTGTGTTGTAATGTAATATACAATTATTTGAACCAGATGCGCAAATCGGCAAATATGCATGATCATCTGCACCGGCAGCTAAAAATGAACGGGTAAGTTCAGCTTCTACTTCATATTCCCAACGTCCCGGAGCGACAAATCTAAGTATTTTATTAAACGCTTCTCCTGTAATGTTAATAGCAGTTTGTGTGGCGGCAATTTCTTCGGAGGACTTTTGCAATCTTAATTTCATTGAAATCAGATCAAGATCGTTAAAATACAAATTTTGAAAAGACTGTTCAATTTTGTTTTTCCATTCGGTAATTTTCGGATTTTGATAATTTAAGCCACGGACATTAAACTTATATGAATAATATATGGTAGTTGTTTTACACAACAAAGCATTCATTATTTCATCAAATTTATTAGTGTACTCAATATTAAAGATGCCTGAAATATTTGAAGCCTCCTGTTTAGAATATTTATGTCCTATCCAGGTCAGCATTTTTTCGTCCGGTTCAATAATAAAAGCATATTCTTCAACCCGTTTGTTTGCTGTATCGTTAAAAAGTACAATTATTGTCTGTTCCTGGGTAAGACCGCTAAAGTAATAAGTATCCGAATTCTGCCTATATTTGAAAAACTGGTCGCCATTGCGGGGGAATTGTTCGGCAGAAAATAAAACCACTAAAGAGTCTGGTAACAATTGTGTGTAAAGCTTTTTGCGGTTTGAAACAAAAAACGATTTATCAAAATTCTTTTTCATTGTCAAATTATAATCTTATTAGACAAATTTAATTAAATAGATTTAATGTTAGCTTTGTTATTAAAAATTAAAATATGAAAACATTGTATTTTATTTGTATTTTATTCTTGATCTCGAAAATCGGGTTTTGTCAAAATAGTGCTTTGGAAATAACGGTAACAAATATCAGGAATTCGACAGGAACGATAAAATGGGCAGTATTTAAAAATGAAACACAATTTAATAAGTATGACGAATATGTTGATGCCGGATATGTCAAGGCAAAACAAGGAAGCATCACTATTACAACCAAAAATCTGCCTGATGGAAATTATGCAATTTCGGTTTATCATGACGAGAACAATAATTCTGAAATAGATTTTAATTTTTTAGGTTTACCGACAGAAGGATTCGGATTTTCAAATAATCCTGTAATTTATTTCGGACCACCCTCATTTCGAGAATGTTGTTTTGATAAAAATAGGAAGAAAAATGTAAGTATTAAAGTTAAGTATTACTTATAAAAGAATATTTTTGGTTACTTTTATTAAAAATTTTGTTGATGATTGATTCTCATATAAATAATCCAAAGTCTCCTAAATACTACATTAATAAGTGGATTATAAGTAATTCACAAGATATTAAAGGCAAGACAGTAATTGATTTACCTGCTGGAAATGGAATGACTTCAGAAATTTTGAAGGAACATGGGGCAAAAGTTAAAGCTTTTGATTTGTTTCCTGAGTATTTCAAAGTTGAAGAGATTGGTTGTCAAAGGGCAGATATTATGGATGGAATTCCTCTTGAAAATGAAATAGCCGATTTAGCAATATGTCAGGAAGGGATTGAGCATTTTTGTAATCAACTGAAAGCTTTTCAGGAATTTAATCGTGTGCTGAAAAAAGGAGGGAGATTGTTAATTACAACACCGTCATATTCTAATCTGTCTGCTAAATTCAATTATCTGATTGCCGAAAGTGAGGCTAAAAATTTTATGCCACCAAATGAAATAGATGATATCTGGATGGAAAACGAAGTCGTTTCGGATAAAATTTATTATGGACATATTTTTCTTATTGGACTCCAAAAACTGAGACTATTGGCAAAATTAGCCGGATTCAGCATCGAAGAAGTAAAGTATATTCGTTTAAGCAAAGGTTCTCTTTTGTTGTTACCCTGGTTTTATCCCATCATTTATGTAAGTTCATGGTTAAGATATTATCGTAATATTAAAAGGAATAAAAATATTCCATCAAGTTATAAGAAACAGACATATCTTGAACAGTTAAAAATGAATATTTCAATTAAAAACCTGATTAATCACCATTCTTTTATTGTTTTCGTTAAAGAAAAAGATTTATCAGAAATTAGTTTTCGCAATAAAAGTAAAGAAGTGTGTTTCGACGATTTAACCTGAACAAATGGTTTAATTGTTTTCTATTTATGAATGAGGTTTGCGAAAAAGGATAGTATTTTTTCAAATTCGCATTGCTATTATGAATTATTACTTAATTTTACGTTAAAGATAAAAAGGGAAAAAGATGCTGGTAAAAACATATGGCTCTGCGGTAAACGGAATAAGCTCAAGTACGATTACAATAGAGGTAAATATTTCACAAGGGATTAATTTTTATTTAGTGGGACTTGCAGACTCGGCAGTAAAAGAAAGTCAGCAGAGAATAATCAGTGCATTAACAACCAATGGATATAAATGGCCGGGGAAAAAGATTGTTATCAATATGGCACCTGCCGATGTCAGAAAAGAGGGTTCCTCGTACGATTTACCTATTGCTGTCGGAGTGCTTGCCGCTTCGGAACAGATTGATAATCAGAAGCTTTGTGATTATATTATTATGGGTGAGCTTTCGCTGGACGGGAATGTTAAATCAATAAAAGGAGCACTGCCAATAGCAATTGAGGCAAGGAATGCCGGATTTAAAGGAGTTATATTACCTGTCGAAAATACCCGTGAAGCAGCGGTGGTGGAAGACCTGGAAGTATATGGGGTTAGCAATCTTCATGAACTTGTCGATTTTCTGAGTGGAACAAAACCCTTAGAACGAGTAGTTGTTGATTTGGAGGCGGAATTTCAAAAATGTATAGAAGATTCCGAAATTGATTTTGCAGATGTAAAAGGTCAGGAAAATGTTAAACGCGCATTGGAAATAGCGGCCGCAGGAGGGCATAATATTATTATGATTGGTCCCCCGGGGTCGGGAAAAACAATGCTGGCAAAACGAATTCCCGGAATCTTACCTCCATTAAGTCTTGAGGAAGCTATTGAAACGACTAAGATACATTCTGTCGCAGGAAAAACAGAAGGAGGCAAATCTTTAATGCTCCAGAGACCATTCAGAAGTCCACACCATACAATTTCCGATGTAGCTCTTGTGGGTGGAGGTACATATCCTCAACCCGGAGAAATCTCACTGGCACATAACGGAGTTTTGTTTCTGGATGAATTGCCGGAGTTTAAAAGAACCGTTCTCGAAGTGATGAGGCAACCCCTCGAAGACAGAGTAGTGACAATTTCAAGAGCAAAATTTACTGTTGAATATCCGGCAAGCCTGATGTTAGTGGCAGCAATGAATCCATGCCCCTGTGGATACTATAATCATCCTGACAAAGATTGTATTTGTCCCGCTTCGGCAGTGCAAAAATATCTAAGCCGTATTTCCGGGCCTCTGTTCGACCGAATAGATATTCACCTTGAAGTAACTCCGGTAAGTTTTGATAAATTGTCGGATGCAAAACCTGTCGAAAAGAGTCGCGAGATTCAAAAAAGAGTGATAACTGCAAGGCAAATTCAAAGAGAAAGATTTAAAAAACGCAAAAATGTTTATTGTAATGCACAGATGAATTCGAAAATGATAAAAGAATTCTGTAAGTTGGATGATACTTGTCTGAGCTTGTTAAAAAATGCGATGGAAAAACTGGATTTATCTGCCAGGGCATATGACAGAATTATCAAACTTTCGAGAACAATTGCAGATCTCGAAAACAACGAAAAGATTCATCCGGCACATATTGCCGAAGCAATTAATTACAGAAGTCTTGACAGAGAAAGTTGGGGAAAATAATGGAAGAGATTTTGTAAAAGTATTATAAATTAATATATTTTTACAGCGAAAATTAAGTTAAAAATTGCCGTGAACAGACTGGTTTTTATAGTTGGATTTATTTGTTTAGGTCAGATGTTATTTGGCCAGACAGCAAATGAGTTTTATGAACGCGGTAAAGAAAAGGCGAATCTTGGAAAATATAAAGAAGCAATTTACGAGTTTAACAGGGCAATAGAAACAGACAGGAAATTTGCGAAAGCCTATAATTCGAGAGGTGTTGTTAAGGAAATCATTGGGGATTTTAAAGGAGCTATAAAAGATTATTCTACCGCAATAGATATTGAACCCGGATTTTATTTAGCATATTACAACAGAGGTCTTGTCAAGATATTTATGGGACAGCAGGAAAGCGGTTGCGAAGATCTTGATAAAGCAGAAGCCCTTGGCCACAGAAGGGCAACTAAAGCAAAAAAGGAGTGCTGTAGGTAGCGATTGGTTGGGCTATGGCGCTTACTTGTTGTTGTTTTGTTGGTTATTCATTTTCTTTATTTTCAATAAGTTGCTTTAACTCCTTTTTGCTTGGTAAAACAGTTTGATACTTACTAGCAAAAATTTGTTCATTGTTTTCAGGTAAAGTTATTTCTACAACTGTGTCATTCTTATCTTTGCACAAAACAATTCCAATTGTTTTGTTTTCAGTGTCAAGTTTTACATAACGATCATAATAATTCACATACATCTGCATTTGTCCTAAATCTTGATGATTTATTTCACCTATCTTTAAGTCTATTAATACAAAACTTTGCAATAATCGATTATAAAAAACTAAATCAACTCTAAAATGTTTTTCATCAAATGTAAAACGAACTTGTCTGCCAATAAAAGCATAGCCTTTCCCCAATTCGAGCAAAAAGTGTTCAAGCTTGTCAATGATTTTCTGTTCCAATTCAGTTTCAGAATAATTGCTATTTTCGGGAAGTCCAATAAATTCTAAAACATAAGGATCTTTTATTGTATCTTTAGGACTTTCAATGACTTGCCCTTTTTCTGACAATGCTCTTACTGCTTTTTTATCTCGACTTAAAACTAACCTTTCGTATAAAGCACTATCAAATTGACGTTGTAATTCTCTCAAGCTCCAATTATTTTCAAATGCTTCTATCTCATAATATCTTCTTTCATCTTCATTGCCGATTCTCATCAGCCTTAAATAATGAGACCAGCTTAAATTGAATTCCGCAGACGATGTCTGCGTTTTTGAGTATGTCAAATAAAATTGTCTCATTTGTTCAAGATTTCTTTGTGAAAAACCTTTCGCAAACTCCGAAACAAATCGGAAATTTGCAAAAGCCTATAATTCCAGAGGTGTTGTTAAGGAAATCATAGGTGATTTTAAAGGAGCTATAAAAGATTATTCTACCGCAATAGATATTGAACCCGGATTTTATTTAGCATATTACAACAGAGGTCTTGTCAAGATATTTATGGGACAGCAGGAAAGCGATTACGAAGACCTTGATAAAGCGGAAGCCTTGGCCACAGAAGGGCAACTAAAGCGAAAAAAGAGTGCTGCAAGTGAGGGCACAAGATTGTGTTATTTGCAAATGTGCTTGACTCTTTGTGTTGGCTATTGCCTGTTGTATCTTGCAAAGTATGCATCAATTTCTGGTCTTAGCTCTAATCCAATTCTTTCAAAAATATCAAGCAAGTCTGCATAAGCACTTTGGCCACCAAGAAAATCCCAAAATTCCGCGGCAACTTTTAATTCATTTTCTAAGTCGAGCATGCCCGCCATTGTCCAACGAGAATATGGCTTTGGTTCATATGGATTATATGGAATTGCTATTAAAGTATTAACTTTAGCTTTTGGATTATCCGCAAGAACACATGCTGTCCATTCTAGCAAAGTTCTTTTAAATTCTATAAAGCCTCCTTTGTTGGGTTTAGCTGTTTTTATGTCAAAAAGAAAAAGTTCATCATCATTAGACTTTAACCAAACATCAACTTTTGTGGGTTTAACTGTTTTTATATTACCAGATTGACAAACTTTCCTAATTTTTTCTATTTCATCTTCTTTTATTGGTTTTGTTGAAGCTGAAGTTAAATCATCCATAATATCTTGAATAACTCTTTGAGCATATTCACTTATTATGATTCCTGCAGTTGCCTGAGATTTTGCTTCTTTGAATTTTGTTGATGCTAAAGCCAATGCAACTGGTTCAAAAATGCTTGTGCCAAAATTTGTATTTAGTGAATGGATAAATGAAAACAAAGCCATTCTGTCCTGTCCCAATAGCCTTGTATGAAACGGCATTACTGCAGGTTCAGGATTATAATTTTGAAATTTATGTCTTAGACTATTTCGTAAAACAGTTTCTACTTGTTGAATTTGTTGTTGTGTTAGTGCCATGTTAAAATAATTCTTCTAATCCTGAATAATATGGGTAATGTGTTTTTATAGCAGGCGTATCCTCAGCTGCTATAATTTCAGCTCGTTTTGCTGGGGTTACATTATCTAAGACACAATGGTAATGATAATGTTTACCATCCGCAAAATCATGATGTGTGTGAGCAAGAGTTGCAGCTCTTCCTCTGGAATATTTTGAATACTTACACCCTCCATTCAATATTTGTTCTCTCGTGAAAATATTACAACTTGTAAGGCACTTCACTTCTGTTCTATCAATTTCGTTATTAAAGTTTGAATAATTTTCAATTACGAATGGACAGAAGTTTATCCATTTTTTACAACTTGGACATCTGTCGGAATTTCTTGAATTTATTGTATCAATAGTTGCTGTCGGGATAGCAGTTTTTAAGGAAAAAGAACCTGATTGAATTTCTTTTTTTATACCTACTTCTATACCGTAAACACGCTTATCTTTTGTAATGATCAAAAAATCGGGGGGAACGAGATGGTCTGATTTGCTATAAATTTTTTGATGTAGCAATAATGGAAGGATATATCCCAAATCGTTTCTAATGACAAAAATGTAAACAAGTAATTCGTGCCATAAGCCTCCAGCTGTTTTAGGCATCAGTTTGTCAAAATATTTTCCAAGGGTCTTGCCCTCAACAGAACCAGGCAAACCAACTTCTGCCGCATAATCTCTTAAATCTGTGAAGTTGTCTTCATGTTCGATTGAAGGAACTTGTGTAATTAAATAATCTAACAGTTTATTTCGTCTTTGCACATTTACTGTTATTGACTCGAAGCACATCAAAAGATTTACAAAATGTAAAATTCCTTTGGTAAAATGCTCTTTCTTATCAAAAGTTCTCCGGCTATTCCCTAAAGAGTAAAATGCCCTACCTAAAAGAAAATATTCAAATAAATCAGCAAGAATTAGCTGTCTATCATCTTTATTATATAGTTGCTCAAAGGCATTTATTTCCGAAAACGAGTTTACTAATTCGGCTAAATTAGATTGATAGATGTCTAAATCAGTTTGCTCATCTGGAATTACATAATTTGCTGGATTATTGAAAAAATCATGCAGTGCCTGAAGATGCTTAATTGATTGTTCTGTTTTTTCGAAAAATTCGTTCATTACTTTGATTTTAAATGAAAAATTATTTCTGAATATGCACCTTTGTCTTTTTCAGTGCGATTTAACACTGGTCGTTTATATTTATTAACTATTTGCATTCCGGCATTTTCTGCAATTAATGGATACATATTATATTTGTCGTTTGCGACCAGGAAAACATTGTAGTCATCAACGAAAAATTTCTTTGCATTATTCAATACTGCACTTATTCCTTCAATGTAACTTTGTTTCGCTTCTCTGCCTTGCCCTTTGAAAAGTGGTCCGATTTCCAATTCGTCTTTGCGTTCAAAACCAAATAAATCATAAGCGTAAGCGTGTTGCTCATGATAGTCAATTAAACCAACGTATGGTGGCGATGAAAATATTCCTTTGATTTTTTGTTTTTCAACAAGTTCTGCATAATTAGGGTTGATTTTTCTTATTTCTTCTACAAGGTCAATGTTTTTGCTGTCTCCCGTTAAGCAAGTGTGAAATGTGTCTTTTCTATGTTTGTCGTATTGTACCAATCTTTTTACAGTGTCTTTGGAATATGTTTCCCACCATTTAAGAATTGAAAACAATGGCTTACACATTTTCCCATGTTTACTGCAATAATATGTTGCCGTAATTGGTTCGAGTAGTGTCGCTAAATCTGCATGAGTAGTCGCTCTGCAGCTTCTAATTGTACGGCTTAAAATAACGCTAGCGATTTTCTTGGTATCAGGATTTTTAATTTTTTTGATTTCATCAAACACAAATTGAATTTCATCTCGGATGTGTTGTGTATACCATTTGTCAAGGAATGAATCTTCTTTGTCTTGACGCAATTTTATTTTATACTCCTTAACGAGCTGATTGAATGTTGGCAAAAACTCTTTTTCCTTTTCTTTGCCATAAGTCTTTTCGTCAATTCGCTTGCGTTTTACTTTGTATTTGTACTCTGGAACTGGGAAATACTTATTGTTGAAAACAGACAACTCTTTTAAAAGTTGGTCTTCAAATTCAAGCGTTTTATTATCAGCTAAAAATAATTTTAATGCTTTAGAAATTCTGTTTATTTCAGTCTGAACATCAACAAGATTATATTGTGTAACCTTACAATTTCCAATCATTGCATTGAAGGCAGAAACATCATTGCCAATTGCATGAATTCCTAACTCACATGCTTGAACCATTGTTGTGCCGCTACCTGAAAATGGATCATAAACGATGTCACCGGGTTTAAAGTAAACTTCTTTTTTAAATTTATCTGTATGTCCGTCTAAAAAATATTCAACTAATTGCGGAATAAATTTACCTTTGTATGGATGAAGTCTGTGTACATGTTTTGTTGTTTCGGCTTCTTTGTACTGTTCAAAAGACAATGCCCAATTTAAATCACTCCCTAATTGTTCTTTCCATTCTTCTTGTCGTGATTTCTTTTGGTCTTTATAGTATTCGACTAATTCTTCTTTGATTACTTGAGTTGAGCCATTATCTCCAATTTTTTTAATCCTCCCGTATTGTATTAGGTAAGAAATGTTAGATGTTGTAACATTTTTTTCCAAATATTCACTTGCCCATTGGCTTGCCTCTTTAATTGATAATAGTTCTGCCATTTTATTTATTTTTGGTCACTCCGTATTTAATTGTTTTTTCAGCAACTTTTAGTGCTTGAATTCCTAAGTCCTCATCTTTTAATTCATAAAGAATTTTCTCACTCAGATATTGAATAATCAAGGATTCCTTGTCTATTTCGAGAATTTCAGCTAACCTATTAATTTGTTCTCTTGTCGCTTTTCTTTCGCCTCGTTCAATTTTACTAAGAATAGCTGTGTCAATGTCGAGCAGAGCAGAAACGTGTCGTAATAGCATTCCTTTCTTTTCTCGTCTTTCTCTTAGTATCTCTCCTGTTGTCTTCAATTTGAAAATATTAACTTGACAATAATTGTCAAATATAGGGTTTTTATTTAATCATCAATGAATAAAAACTGAAAACTTATTAACAGTCAAATAGTCTTTTTTTATGAAGTGCTGGGTAGGCTTTCTTTTTTTTCTTTCTGCAGCAAAAATTCTTTTTCTTCTTTTGGCTGTCTGTTTTTTTCAATGAACGCTAACCGTATTTATATGTACGGTTTTTGCCCATTTTTATTTTAACATTTTTATCCTTAAACATAAATATTTATCGAATCCGGAATAATACCAATCTCATACGGAGTACTACCAATTATTTCTCCGTCTGTTTCGGCAAATATATTTTGTCTGGATTCTATTCTAAAACTTTTGGTGCGAAATGATTTTACACCTTTGATTTCTAAAATTTTACCGTTGTATAGTTTTTTAATGTTAAGTACAATCTTAAGTTTGGGCATATTTTCATAAACAGTAACATCAAGATATCCATCGTTTATAACAGCAGAAGGCGTTTGCATCATTCCACCACCCGAAAATTTACCATTGCCGATACTTATTGATAAGAATTTGCCTTCAAGAATGGTATCGTTAATGTTGATCTTTAATTCCCATGGTCTGTATTTTATAAGGCTTTTTAACAAGCTGATTAGATAAGCAGATTTTGTTCTTCTGCCTCTTTCTTTCATTAAATTAGTTGCTTTTACAACAACAGAGTCAAAACAAAGACCGGCGATGTTAATAAAATATCCCGATTTAATGCCTTCATTTGCATTATAGCTAATTTTCCCCACATCCTGACGGCAACTGTTTCCGTTTATTAACCTTTGTATGGCTTTTTCATAATCAATATCAAAATTGTAATATCTCGCCCAGTCATTGCCGGTGCCCATTTGCATCAATCCTATAAAAATATCTGTAGAAGGCACAGCAGATTGATTGAATATTCCATTTACCGTTTCGTTTAAAGTGCCGTCACCACCAACTACAACAATTCTTCTAAAACCATCTTTAATTCTTTCCTGTACAATATTTTGAGCATGACCGACAGCTTCGGTAAATGCAAATTCATATTGTAAACCGTGTTTAATTAAAAGTTCCTTAATTTTAGGCCATTCTCTTTCTCCACCCTCATTTCCGGCATTAGGATTAATTAAAAAGAAGAATTTATTTTCGTTTTCTTGAGTCAAATTCTTAAATTTTTTACAATTTTACAAATTATAAATGTATATGAAAAAATTAAATCAATAATAATTAAAACTTTTATATGGAAAACAAAATCCGTTTAATTAAAACATTCATAAAACAAAGTTCTGAAGACACATCGGGATTTCTTTCCCTAATACGTGAATTTGATGCAAATGGAAATCTGATTTTTACGAAAGAATATGACGAAGATAACAACGTAATTTTCGAAAATAAGTTGGTTTTTAACGAAAACGACAAATTGATTGTTGATGAAACTATTAACTATCAGGACAACTATGGGGAGAAGAAAACTTATTTATATGGCGATGACGGAAAATTGATTTCAGAAAGAATAGACTATGAAGGAGGTTGGTTTTCGATAAAAAAATATGAAAGAGATTCTGAGAAACGGATTTTGAAAATTACTTGTTTTGACGAAAATGATGAGCTTGAAGAAATTACCGAGACCGAGTTTAATGAACAAGGAGATATTGTTTGCAGAAAAGAATTCGATGAAAATAACAGGCTGAAACAAATGACTGTAAATACATATAAAGAAGATGGTATTCTGATTCTGAAGGAAGAGTATACAAATTCAAAGAAACCAGATAAGATTCATCACTATTTTTATAATGACAATAATAAAATAACGGCAGTGCAAACATTAAACTCTTCGGGCAGACAACTTGATTGGGTAAAAATCGAATACGACGATAACGGATTGCCAATCAGTCAGATAAACATGTCGGGGGCAAAAATAATTTTAGAACATGATATCGAGAACAGGACAATTATTGAATCTCATTATAATAATGCTGGCAAAATAATGAGTATTTCAAAAACTATAAGGGATAAAGATGGAAATATTGTCGAAGAACATTCTGACGATACCATCAAATCTTATGTTTATGAATATTTTTAGTATTACGTTTATGACAGCTTAACTAAAATGTCTTCAGGTTTTAAATTTATTCCATCAATAACGATTTTCGCCTGATTGTAAAAGATTTCTCGTTTTTCTAACAATTCACTTATCCTTGGTAACAACTGATCAGGCGGTATATTTTTAATAAAGTGAGATTTGTCGAAGCTAGTCTCAATTAGAGCTTTATCTTTTCCTAAATCAGTAAAGTAAAGCGAATAAAAAGTGTTCAGAGCTCCGCGCGTAGGCCGGGCAAAACGGCGGGAAGCTTTGGTGGTGAGAGCGAAACAAATAGAATTGTGTCGAGCCGATATGACAAGTGCCGATGATAAATTTGTTTAGTATAATCGAGCAAATGAAATTGTGAAGATTAGACTATTACAAATTTACAATCGGTATCGTTCCCTAAAACAAATTTCAAAAGGCAATAGGCGTATGGTGTTTGTTTTAGGCCAAGGTCGACTGACAATTCTTTTGTTTAGTCTCGAGGAGCGTTGGGCAGCATCGTTTTGCCTTGATTTCTTTGTAACTTTCTTAATCAAGAAAGAAAGTTTGAATAAAAATCACTAAAAGATTTGATGAAAATACTTTACTGCCAAATCTTATGTTTATGAGTATTTTTAGTATTACGTTTCTGACAGCTTAACTAAAATGTCTTCAGGTTTTAAATTAATTCCATCAATAACGATTTTCGCCTGATTGTAAAAGACTTCTCGTTTTTCTAACAATTCGCTTATCCTTGGTAACAACTGATCAGGCGGTATATTTTTAATAAGCGGACGATTAGTCTTTGATTTTAAAAGCCTATCAGTTAGCGTTTTAGCATTTAACTTAATATAAACGCTTACCCCTGAAGAATTTATAATTGTCATATTATCATTAAAACATGGTGTTCCCCCTCCACACGACATTACAAAATCACCATCAGATGAAGAAAAATTTTGAAGCATTTCAGATTCAATTTTTCGAAAAACCTTCTCATCAAAGCGTGAAAAAATGCTGGGAACAGTCATTTTATATTTTTCTTCAATTTTAAGGTCCAAATCGTAGAATTCCATGTTCAATTTTGATGCAAGCCTTTTTCCCAAGACTGATTTCCCGCATCCCATAAATCCTATTAAATAAATTTTCATGAATAATTGTTATGTTTAATAGGGGCACAAACCAGTTTTGAATATCAAAATCCCAAAGTCATCTGGATACCACCATCGGCAGGGGGCTTTTTATCATCCTTTTTTTTGGTTGATTTCTCATCTTCCGTACTTGTGTTTTCTTCTTTTGGTTTGTTTTCAGCTATCTTTTTCTTTGGTTTAGTTTTCTTAACTTCAATATTTTCAGGGAGCTCATCTTCCTCAACAGTTTCAATAATTTCAAGTTCGATATCGTCACTGTTTTGAGGTTCAATGATTTCAAATTCAATATTGTCAATTATATTCTCATTGTCAGAATCTGATTCCTGATCATTTTCACTTTCGGATTTGCTTAAGTCAAAGTTGCGTTTGCTTTCCTTTTGTAGTGGTTCGTCAAAAGAAATTTCACTTATTTCGAAAGTAGTAAGTCTTTTTCCTCTGGCTTTCAATCCTTTGGCAGCAATAAATTCTTCGCCGTCAATAAATTCGGGTTCTCTGGTTTTGTGTTTACCGCCAAATAAGATTTTTATTTGTGGGAACTCCTCATTTGTTATGTCAAGAAGATACGATCCCGGAGTTTCTGAAATAAAACTCTGTTCTTTTCCTGATTCTTCAATAGCAAACCTTTTAAGATAGAAAAATCCAAGTTCTGCATCAAAATGTATTGCAGAGTAAATCAACTGAGGTTCGTATTTTTCAATAATGACAATGTTATCTTCGTAGTGGTTGGATAAGTCAAAATTGGTTAAACGACATACGCCATTTCGGGTAATAACAGCAATTTTATCTTCACCCGCAAATTCACCGATATATTTTCCGCGGCCATCAGCATTTAATCTAAAAACTTCTTCGTCAAACCAGATTTTACGACCGCCGAGTGTTGAAACACCCTCTTCTTTCAGAGTAATTTTATGTATGTCATTTTTTGTTAATATATTTCCCTGAGCATCACGTCCTTTTATAGCAACATCTTTAAAGTCTGTTTCAAAAACCAACTTACGAAGTTTTGGTTTTGGTTTAAGATACACTTTAATTATTTCTGCTTCTCCGTTAGGGTTGGCGGTAAAATACAAAATGCGGGAACCATCAGCCCCTTTTGTCAGGTCATATTCTTTGTCGCGGTTTATCCCTGTAACGGCAAAGCGTTTAATATAAGAAACACTTGTCCTTCCGTCACGATAGGCAACATTGTAAATGGTTCGTTTGTCGTTTCTCTTAAAGACATTGACATAAAGAATATCTTTACCGAAAAACGCCTTGTCCGAAACTTTTGCAATAATAAATTTACCGTCTTTTCTGAAAACTATAATGTCATCAATATCAGAACATTCACAAACATATTCATCTTTTTTAAGCCCATAACCGGCAAAACCTTCTTTGTAATTTACATATAGTTTCTCGTTGGCAACGGCAACCTGTGCAGTGTCAATTGTGTCGAAGTTCCTGATTTCAGTTTTTCGTTCACGTCCTTTGCCATATTTATCCTTTATATGTTTGTAATACTTTATGGCATAATCAATAAGATGATCAAGATTGTCCTGTACTTTTTTAATCTCATCCAGTATTGATAAAAGATCTTCTTCGGCTTTTTCAACATTGAAACGAAGAATACGTTTCATTTTTATTTCAAGAAGTTTTAAAAGATCATCACGGGTAATTTCGCGTACAAGCTTCAGCTTGTGCTCTATGGCTTTGGAATTAATAAATTCAATAGCCTCATCTGTTGACTTAGAATTTTCGTATTGTTTTTCTTTGTAAATCCTCTTTTCGATAAACCATTTCTCCAGAGATAAATTATGCCATTCCTCTTCAAGCTCAGATTTTTGGATTAATAGTTCTTGTCTTAATAACTCAACTGTATTAGTTACTGACAGTTGTAAAATTTCCGTAACTCCCAAAAAACGAGGCTTGTCTTCTTCAATAACACAGGCATAAGTGGGTATTGAGACTTCACATTTGGTAAAAGCATACAAGGCATCAATAGTTTTATCTGTTGATACACCGGGAGGAAGTTGGATAATTATTTCGACACTATCAGATGTGTTATCATCAATTTTTTTTATTTGGATTTTCTTTTTGTCATTTGCGGCAATAATAGAATCAATGATTGATGATGTAGTCTCGCCGAAAGTAATGTCTTTTATGACTAGAGTTTTCTTATCCAATTTTTCGATGCGGGTGCGCACTCTTGCTCGACCACCTCTTAGGCCATCGTTATATTTACTAAAATCAGCTAATCCTCCTGTTGGAAAATCCGGTAGAAGCTCAAACGGTTTGTCTTCTAAAGTAGCAATACAAGCGTCAATAATTTCGTTGAAATTGTGAGGAAGTATTTTAGAAGCAAGTCCCACAGCAATACCTTCGACACCCATGGCCAGTAAAAGCGGAAATTTAACAGGTAAGGTTATCGGTTCTTTGTTACGGCCATCATACGAGGGCTTCCAGAAAGTTGTTTTAGGATTAAAAACGACCTCAAGAGCAAATTTCGACAATCTTGCCTCGATATATCTTGAAGCAGCAGCAGAATCACCGGTTAAAATATTTCCCCAGTTTCCCTGTGTGTCAACTAACAGGTCTTTTTGTCCCAGTTGAACCAATGCGTCTCCGATAGAAGTATCGCCATGAGGGTGATATTGCATGGTGTGGCCTACAATATTTGCGACTTTGTTGTAGCGACCGTCATCTAACTGTTTCATGGAATGCAAAATGCGCCTGTGAACAGGTTTAAGTCCATCATATACATGAGGTACTGCACGTTCAAGGATTACGTACGATGAATAATCCAGAAACCAGTCCTGAAACATGCCTTTTAAACGAGAGATTTTTGGCTCTTCTGTTTCGTGTATTTCGACCGGCTGAAATTCGTCGCCGTTTGTATTTTTAATTTCTTCGCTCATAATCTGTCAATAAAAATCACTTACAACACATCTTCTTCAATTCTTAGATTACTTATGATAAAATCCTGTCGTTCGGGAGTGTTTTTACCCATGAAAAATTCCAAAAGACTGCCAATATGATCAGCTTGTGAAAGCGTAACAGGGTCAAGTTTTATGTCTTTGCCGATAAAATTTTTAAACTCATCAGGTGATATTTCACCCAAACCTTTAAAACGTGTAATTTCGGGATTGTTTTTCAATTTTTTAATAGCTGCTTCCTTTTCAGATTCATCATAGCAATAAATAGTCTCTTGTTTGTTACGCACTCTGAATAATGGCGTTTGCAGAATAAACAAATGTCCTTGCTTAAGAATGTCGGGAAAGAATTGCAGAAAAAATGTAATCAATAGTAATCTTATGTGCATTCCGTCAACATCAGCATCAGTCGCAATAACAACATTTCTATATCTTATGTTTTCAACACCTTCTTCAATATTCAAAGCTGCCTGCAGAAGATTGAATTCTTCATTTTCATAAACTATTTTTTTTGTCAGTCCGTATGAATTTAACGGCTTACCTCTTAGACTGAAAACAGCCTGAGTGTTTACGTTACGCGATTTAGTGATAGACCCGCTGGCAGAATCTCCTTCGGTAATGAAAATAGTGGATTCGTAACGTTTTTCATCATTACTGTTGTAATGGATACGACAATCACGCAGTTTTTTGTTATGCAGGCTAACCTTTTTTGCTCTTTCGCGTGCTATTTTTTGAATTCCGGCTATGGCTTTTCGTTCCTTTTCGGAAGATTGAATTTTTTTCTGCAGAACATCGGCATATTGTGGATTTTTATGTAAGAAATCGTCAAGTTTCTTCATAAAATCAAAGATGTAGTTCCTGATAGAAGTTCCGTTGGGTTCCATATCTTTTGATCCCAGCTTGGTTTTAGTCTGTGATTCAAAAACAGGTTCAACAATCCTTATGCTTATTGCTGCAATTATACTTTGTCTGATATCTGAAGCATCATAATCTTTGCGGTAAAAATCTCTTATTGTTTTAATATAAGCTTCACGAAATATTGTAAGATGTGTTCCACCCTGTGTTGTATGTTGTCCGTTTACAAATGAATAATATTCTTCACTGTACTGATCGCCGTGGGTAATAGCTATTTCAAAATCGTTGTCTTTAAGATGAATTGGAGGATATAGTGGTTCCTGATTCAGATTTTCGTTTAATAAATCGAGTAATCCGTTTTTCGAACTGAATTTTGTGCCGTTGAAATTTATTGACAGACCAGTATTCAGGTAAGAATAATTTCTCAGCATGGTATCAATATACTCGCTAATGTATTTGTATTTTCCAAAAACTTCTTCGTCAGGAGTAAAAACAACCAGTGTTCCGTTAGGTGAAGAGGTGTCAACTAAAGGAGTTTCTGATAGCAGTTTGCCACCGCTAAATTCAGCAGTTTTTTTCTTTCCGTCTCTATAAGATGAGATTTTAAAGGATGACGATAACGCATTTACTGCTTTTACACCTACCCCGTTAAGGCCTACTGATTTTTGAAAAACTTTCGAATCGTATTTTGCCCCTGTGTTCATTTTTGACACTACGTCAACAAGCTTTCCCTGAGGAATGCCTCTGCCGTAATCACGGATTGACATAGTCATGCCTTCGAGCTTAATATCAATGTTTTTACCGAAACCCATTGCAAATTCATCAATGGAGTTGTCAATAACTTCTTTGATAAGAATGTAAATTCCATCATCACGGGATTTGCCGTCTCCAAGCTTGCCAATGTACATGCCGGGGCGCCTTCTTATATGTTCTTCCCATTCAAGGGTTTGTATGCTTTCTTCAGAATAATTTGCCACCATTTCTTCAATCTTTTCCATAATAGCTGCAAAATTATAGTTTTAAAACACACAAAATACAGTTGGGGACTTATAAATATTAACATTTTTAAGTTGATAATATTTATGAAAGATCGTCATATTACGACGTTTTGAAATTGCATTAGAGTTGTTGGATACAAGAATTGGCAAATTTTGCATTATCATGTTTACAAAAAACACTATTTTTGAGGCATGGAAATAATTCTTGAACAGATATTAGTATTATCACTAGTTTGTTTTGCAGGAATAATTGCATTCAAGCTTAAAGCAGTTACAGTAAGCAATGCGGAAGGTCTGGTAAAGGTAATAATGAAAATAACATTGCCTCTCTTAGTTTTTACAAGTTTTGCAGGGACAAAGTTAACAGATGAAATTTTGATAAATTTTCCTGTTGTTTTTGCTTCAGCAATTTTTACAGTTAGTATTTTGTTTTTATTGAGTAAAGTAACAGCAAAGATTTTACGATTAGATAGAGAAAATACAGCCTTACACAATGCTCATACTATGTTTGGTAATGTGGTATTTTTAGGTTTTCCTCTTTTGGACGCATTATTTCCCGGAGGTGAAGGGCTGATTTATGCGACAATATTTCAAATAGGAAACGACGCATTGTTATGGACCTGGGGAATATTTATTTTGAAGAAAGGAGCAAACAAGCAAACGGAGCGTAAAGGCAATCACTTAATTAATCCTGCAACCGTGGCATTTGTTGTCGGAGTAATTTTTATGTTGTTCAAAATTAAAATTCCTGAAGTAGCATTTAAACCATTATTTGGATTAGGGCACACAACTATTTATTTATCAATGATTTATGTGGGTGTAGTTCTAGCTCAGATTAAATTTAAACCATTAATTCAAAATCTTCGATCATATATTTTAAGTTTTAATAAATTGTTGTTTGCCCCGATAGTTTTAATGTTTGTATTGATTTTAATTAAGAAAGCAGGATTAAATATATCAGACAAGGCATTGATGTGCTCAGTTCTTCAGGCGGGGATGCCTTGTATGATAATCATTTCTATTTTAGCAGCAGAGTTCGGACTTAATGCAAAACAGGCAGTTGAGAATATACTTGTAAGTTCGGTTTTGGCAATTATTACTTTACCTTTGATTTATTGGGTATTGAATCTTTATTTGTAATTTCATTCTTGCCAGTGTGCCACTAAATCCACAAAAGGAGTCGGACCAAAGTTAATCGTGTGTTTGGCTTTTCTTTAGTGATGCAAGGGGCGTGAAGGTCAAAGGTTTTATTTAGCCTCTCAATAATTCATTGCATTTTCTTTCAATAGTTTTCCTAACAAATGAGATATCTGAGAGAATTTCATTATTAGTAAATCTAATCACTTCTATGCCGAAACTATTCATTACATTGGTTCTATGTTCGTCGTATAATTTTGCAGATTCTTGATTATGCGTTTCACCGTCAATTTCAATGACCAATTTGATTTTATGACAATAAAAGTCAGCTATATAATTACTAATCGGGTGTTGTCGTCGAAATTTTAATCTTAAAATTGCATTTTCTCGAACTATCTCCCAAACAATTTCTTCAGGCTCAGTCATTCTTCTTCTGAGTTGTTTTGCTCTATCCATTATTAATGAGCTTGCTCCGTAGAACATTGTGACTTTATGTAATTCATTACTGTATTGCATACTAAAAAGCATTTTAGTACAAAATAAGTATTTTGTTTTGAGAATTACTAATAGTAATATTTTCTATTGTTTTTTTGCCAGCCCTGCCCCTAAAAACCCTAAAGGGTGCCAGCCCGCCTGTGAATTGTGCGTAGGCGTCCCTTTAGGGATGCAAGGGGCGTGAAGGCCCGAAGCATCACTCTAAAAGACAGACATTCTTAAGCATCGCTTATTTCCACTAACGAAACCCCCTCACGTGAAATATATGACCGTTGTAGCAAAGTTTGTGCTGTGTATGAACGACCGTATAACTTGGCAATCATGCGTAAACATAGCCTGTCCCGATTTGTCGGGATTGCACCGCAATCCATGGCGTCGAGTTGAGTGTAAAAGGGGAAGTTATAAAGAATCTCAAATCATTATTGTTGATTCAATAACATTTTCAATACGCTATATCCTTTGTCTAGAATAGGATCTTTATCACTTAAAAAGTCTTCTATACTATAATAAACTTCAATATCAGGAACTAAATATTTAAATTCAGTATTTGCCCCGACATAAGTTTTTTGAGTTGCAATAAATCCGACACCTCCACCTGGCAATTTAATTAGAAGTGGCTGAGAACAGCTCCCTCCTGAAGGCTCTCCGACAAATGTTGCTAATCCTAATTCTTTGAAAACCATTAAAAAATTTTCGGTAGCCGAAAGATTTTTACTGTCTAGCAAAATAACAATGTTTTTATTTAAAGTTCTTCTATCTTTTGGGATGTTGTTAATTGTAACAAATGTGTCTGTGATAAATGCTTCATCATTATAATAATCAGAATATTCAAAGTGTCTTGTTGAACCAACAATGTGACTAAATGAAGAATCAGTATATGCTCCTAAAGCACGCATATTTGCATTATTAATTCTTGTTTTTACATACTGGAAAATTGTATCTTGTTCCGTAAAATAACATGCAATATCTGACCCAATACTTGTGCCCCCTGTATTATTTCTTAGATCTATGATAATCCCTTCTGATGAATTTATTTCATTATAAATCGAATCAAAATATGAAACAACATTATAATTCATTGCACCAGCAATGTCAATGTATAAAATATTTTCATCAAGGACTTTCGATGAAATTGAATTTGCTGGCATGTATATTTTACGGTAATATGAAGATATTGAATTATAACTATATTGCTCGGAGTTTGTATTGTTGACCTCTACAGTTTTTATTTCTCCATCAGTAGTTTTAATAGTCATACTTTCAATTACAGTAGTATTATAGACGCTGAAGTAACTTGTGAATAACCTACGTTTACTTTGAGAAAAATTGGAATTTAAAAATATTGAAAAATTATTATTCAAATAATCATAAATTGGCACTTCATTTATTTCAATTACTTCACTACCTAAAGGAACAGTATCGCTAACCACAGGTTTTATTGCAGTTATATAGACACCGTCTTTCAAGCAAACTATGTCAAATACTGGTAAAGTACTTTTGCTTTTTAATTCGTTCTCTATTGTATATGGCATTAAGATTTTTGTGTGCTCATCTTTAAGCTGTGAAATAAATTCTTGCAAAACTAGATAATACTCCAAATCCGATTTTGTTTCAATCACTTTTGGGATATAGTTTTGATAAGTGTTCGTCCAATCAATTTCAAGGCGATCAAAGTAAGGAAAATTGTATGTGGCTTCTTTCCAAATCAATGATAGACCTAATATTTTTTGGTCATCTGTTAAATTACAGTTAGTATTCTGCTGACAATAAATGTGCTTTGATACAACAATTATAAATATTGAAATAAATAATAAAACAAGTCTTAAGTCTTTCATTTTTTATAAATTTATACAAAATTACTTTTTTATCGCATTTAGACAGTCTTTTTCCATTATTTATATGGGGTCTGAAATGTTAATTTTGGGAACAAATATTAAGCATTCCTTTTTCATGTTATCAACACATAACACAATGATTACATACAGTCTAACGTCGATTTAATTTCGGGCTAGCTAAATAATTACTATTCTTTCTTTCTCAAACCATCCAAATCCTGTACGTGTCCGTTGAAGACGTTTATATCAACATTTCCCTGAATCCCTTTGATACTTCCCTTGTCTGTGAATTGCCAGAATACCCAGTCTTTTACAATGTCGGAGGGATTGCCTTTGGTATTATACCACGCTATCCATACGGGGTATTTATCAAAACGCGAATCATCAGCGATTGCACTTGTATAAAATCTGTTGTAGGTATATATAATAGGTGTTATGCCATAATGCTCTTCAACAATTGTCAACCAGTTCAGTAATCCTGTTTTTAAACTAGTTAGGCTCTGTACACGACTATACTTTTCAATATCTAGAATTGGTGGGAGGTCTCCTGTTTCAAGGGTGACATTTTTTATGAAAAACTCAGCCTGTTCACTGCTTTTTTCATCCGGACGATAATAATGATAAGCTCCTCTTATTACATTATTATCTTTAGCAGACTTCCAATTTGTAGTGAATTTTTTATCTAAGCGATTTTTTCCGGCAGTAGCTCTTATTATTATAAAGTCGGGACGATCCTCATCACATAGCTTTTTCCAGTCAATGTCTGATTGATACTCTGAAACATCAATTCCAAACACCGTATAGTCTTTGAGATCTTGTTTAATTTTCGAAAACTTCTCAATTTTTTGAACGATAGGCTTGAAGAGATTAATGATGTCTGAATAGAAAACACAAACAGCTATAATTGCTGCTATGATTAGCACTATTTTTAATGTAATGCTACTTTTTTTCTTTCGACGTCTTCTGACCATTAATTAATAAAGTTGTCTGAAATATATTCTGCAATTTGAATCGCATTTGTGGCTGCACCTTTTCTCAGATTATCGGCACTTAACCAAAAGTTTATAGCCTTGTCGTTCGATTCATCAAGCCTTATTCTTCCAGCAAAAGTTTCATTCTTATTCTGTGCAATTAAAGGTGTTGGGTATTCATTTTTAGATGGATTATCAAGTACAATTACTCCCATTGATGCAGAAATAATCTTTTTTACAGATGATATTTCCGGTTTTTTGAAAAACTCAACATTAACGCTTTCGCTATGACCACCTAATACAGGAACCCTAACAACAGTGCAAGTAATTTTTAAATCGTTGATATTTAAAATTTTTCGTGTTTCATTGATTAGTTTCATTTCTTCCTCTGTATATCCATTTTCGAGGAAATCGCCACCATGAGGGATACAATTTAAATCAATAGTATGCGGATATGCAGGATTTTCAACTTTTTTACCGGCTCTTTCACTCATTAATTGATTATATCCCTTAAATCCCGAACCTGTAACTGACTGATAAGTTGAAACAACTACCCTTTTTAATTTATATTTAAGATGTAATGGCCACAAAATTTGAGTAAGCGGAATTGTTGAACAATTAGGATTCGCAATTATATAATCATTTTCGTTAAGTATTGATATGTTGACTTCGGGAACTATTAGTTTTATGTCATCGTACATTCTCCATGCAGATGAGTTGTCAATAACTTTTGTTTTGATTTTTGCAAATAGAGGAGCATATTCCAATGAAACACTTTTCCCTGCAGAAAATATTGCAATGTCAGGTTTTTCTTTCAATGCCTCATTAATAGTTTTTACAGTATATTCTTTTGAATTAAAAACAATTTTTTTGCCTGACGAAGTATTTGAAGCAACAGGAATTAACTCATCAGGAATAAAATTACGCTCTTCCAGAACTTTTAATATTGCAGTTCCAACCATTCCTGTAACACCTACGATTGCTAGTTTCATACAACTTATGTTTTTTGTGTAAAAATATAATTTTTAAACTAATCTTTATCCAAAATAGAAATAATAAAATAATTTAAGGTATTTTTACAATGTTATTAGCCAAAAGTTTTGAGTGGACAAATTAATTAAATAGTTCAAGGCTAGAATAAGGTAACTTGAGACTTAAGGGATTAAAATAAATTTATAATATGAGAAAAATACTTTTCATACTTACGCTTCTTCCACTGGTAAGTTTTGCACAATTCAGTGATGATTTCAGTGATGGAAATTTTACTTCTGATCCTGCATGGTCTGGCAACACAGACAAATTTATAATTGATGCATCAAATCAGCTTCAGTTGTACGAAAGCCCACAGGCAGATGGGACATCGTATCTTTCTACCAGTTGTGGTGCAATTAATGATGCAAGTTGGGAATTTTTAGTAAAGCTTCAGTTTAACCCTTCATCAACGAACTATTGTGAGATTTATCTTACATCGAATAACTCTGATTTATCTTCTGCTACAAATGGATATTTTGTTAAAATTGGGAATACTGCTGATGAGGTTAGTCTTTACAGAAAAAATCCGACAAGCAGCACAATGATAATTAACGGGACAGACGGGAGACTAAATACTACAACAGTCAACGTTCGTGTTAAAGTTACCCGTGATAATGAAGGGAACTGGAGTCTGATGTCCGATACACTGGGCGGAACAGATTATTATACTGAAGGATCAATTTTAGATAATACTTATTTCAGTTCATCATATTTTGGGGTTAAATGTGTTTATACTTCTACCCGTTCACAGCACATCTTTTTCGATGACTTTATTATAACAGGTGACCCTTTTGTTGATGATATTCAACCTCAATTGCTGTCATCACAAGTACTTGACTCTCAGCATTTTTTGATGAATTTTGATGAAGAGTTAGATCCCGTATCAGCTTTAGATGAGCAAAATTATTCTGTAAACAACGGAATTGGTAATCCGGCCGATGTCTCTTTTTATAATTCTGATCCCTCAAAAGTATTGCTTGAGTTTTCATCGTCTTTTGTGTCCGGCACTAATTATATTTTACAATATCAAAACATAGCAGACTTAAGTATGAACCCTGTTGTTCCGGGAAACATACCTTTTAGTTATATAGATTTTTCAGCGGGCATGATTGTAATCAATGAAATTATGGCAGATCCCGACCCTCCGGTTGGTTTGCCAAATGCTGAATATGTAGAATTGTACAACACTTCTGATTATACAGTTGATCTAACAGATTGGGTTTATACAATAGGGACAACGTCAAAAACTCTTACCTCATATCAGCTCGAAGCCGGAGAATATTTGATATTATGTCATACTAATTATGTTTCAGAATTTGAAAATTTTGGTAATACACTTGGTATAGCATCATTTCCATTAATTACAAATGGAGGTCAGACAATTGTATTAAAGGACAATGAAGGACAGGAAATAGACCGCGTTACATATTCTGACACATGGTATCAGGACGCAAATAAAAAGAATGGAGGCTGGTCACTTGAGAAGATAGACCCGGTAAACACTTGTTCACCACAAACAAACTGGATTGCTTCAAACGATGAGTTTGGAGGAACACCTGGAACAATTAATTCTGTTTATGCAATAAATAGTGATACCCTCGCTCCTGAAGTTCTTAGTGTTAGCATTACTGCCGGAAATGAAATTACTATTATATTTTCTGAGTCTGTGGATACTCTTTCAAGTCTTGTTTTGACCAACTATGATGTAATTCCTGATTTTGGCAATCCTTTTTATGCTGTAACCAATCCTTTAAACGAAACAGCAGTAATCTTACAATTTCCTTCCTCATTTAACGAAAATTTAAATTATTCAATTACAATTTCAAATGTAAAGGATTGGTGTGGAAATATTATGACCGAACAAAGTGTGAATTTTATACTGTATAATCCTGCTGATTATGATGTTATTATTACTGAAATTATGGCTGATCCCGATCCGGTTGTACTCCTTCCCGATGTGGAATACATAGAGCTTTTTAATAGAACAGAATATGATTTGGATTTAGCGAACTGGACAATAAGTGCAGGTACCACCACTCGCACATTACCTTATTGTATGATTCCCGAAGGGGGATATTTGGTTTTGTGTCATGAGAGTAATCAAGAAATGTTTGATGAGATGTTAAATGTTGTTGGTGTAGAAAGTTTTCCCGCATTGACAAACGGAGGAGCCACTCTTATATTAAGAGATAAAAATAGTAATGTTATTCATACTGTTACATATAGCGATACTTGGTATCAGGATAATTTTAAGAAAAATGGAGGCTATTCGCTTGAAATGATAGATTTAAATAATGTATGTGAGGGAAAAGAAAACTGGAGGGCAAGCAATAATATTTTAGGAGGAACACCGGGTATTGTTAATTCAATTAATGGAAGCAATCCTGATATTACATTGCCTTATCCGATTGCTGCAGAAGCAATAATGCCGGATACGTTAATAGTATATTTTAGTGAAATATTGAAATCTGAATTTGCAAATGATGTTTTAAATTTTGAAGTTGAAGAGTTTGGACATCCTATTTGGATAAGTGCTAGCGAACCTAATTTTTCAACAATTACAATGAAATTTGACGGAGAATTTGAAATAGGAAAATTGTATTTCATTAATATTAACGATAGCATTAGAGATTGTGCAGGAAATAAAGTTGTAGTAAATTCTTCATTTAGATTTGCTATTGCCGATTCTGTTGTGGCAGGCGACATAGTTATAAACGAAATTCTTTTTAATCCATTGTCCGGAGGAAAAGATTTTGTCGAATTGTACAATAATTCCAACAAAATATTGGATTTAAAACATTTATGGGGATGTAATAAAGATGAGGCCGGGAACATTAAAGACTCCTATGTCTTAAGCAATATTAGTCGTTTGCTTGAACCGGGAGAATACTGTGCCGTTTCAGAAGATATAAATTTTTTGATTGACAATTACTATGTTCCGTATTTAGAGAATCTTTATAAGTGTGGTAATTTACCCTCAATGGCTGATGGTGAGGGAAACATTTTGATAACAGACAGGTTTTTAAATGAAATAGACATGGTTTATTATACTGATGATCAGCATTATAAATTACTGGCATCAAAAGATGGCGTGTCTTTAGAAAGAATAAATTATAATCGCAGTTCGGCAGATAAATCAAACTGGCATTCGGCATCACAGACTGTAGGATTTGCTACACCCGGATATAAGAATTCTCAATTTTCATCCGAGATAGCAACAGAAACAGTAATTAGTTTGAGCCCCGAAGTTTTTTCTCCTGATAACGACGGCTATAATGATAGATTAGCTATTTCATATAAGCTTGACGAACCCGGATATACTGCAACAATGGCTATATACAGTTCAGACGGCAAATTTGTAACATATATACTTAATAACCAAATGCTTGCAATGGAGGGAAGCCTGTTTTGGGATGGTTTTGATAGTGGTAATAATATTTGCCCTGCCGGTATTTATATACTCTATGTCGAGATGTTTAATCTGACAGGGAATAAAATTGTCGAAAAACATGCAATAGTATTGAGTAAAATGGTTTACTAGTGTTGATGGATTTAAAAGTAAATTGATAAAAGGTCTTTATTTATCAGATAATTTCTTTTCCAGACTCTCAAGTCGTTTAACGATATCATCAAGGTTTTTAAAATGTATATATGATTTGTGATATGCTCTTATTTCATATGCAGGAGCACCCATCAAAATGCTGTCTTCTTTTAATACATTATTTGAAATACCCGATTGTGATGAAATTTTTGTTCCATTGGCTATCGTTATATGAGGACTGATACCGACTTGACCACCAATCATACAATTTTCGCCTACTTTTGTTGTGCCGGCAATTCCTGATTGTGCTGCAATTACAGTGTTTTTACCAATTTCCACGTTGTGAGCCACATGGTTGTGGTTATCTAACTTTACACCTGCTCTGATAATAGTTGATCCCATTGTAGCTCTGTCAATTGTTACCAAAGCCCCCAATTCAACATTGTCTTCTAATATAACATTACCAATTTGTGCAATTTTCATAAATGCATCGCCATTATTTGGGGCAAAACCAAATCCGTCAGCACCGATAACACAACCGGCATGCAAAGTGCAATTCTTTCCAATAACCGTATTGTAATATATTTTGACACCAGGAAATAAAATACAATTGTCACCAATATTAACATTGTTTCCAACATAACAACCAGGATATATTTGTACATTGTTTCCTATTTTGGAATCTTTTCCTACATAACTGAAAGCGCCAACATATACATCTTTACCGAGTAAAGCTTTTTTGTGAACAAAAGATTGTTTTTCTATGCCTACCGGTTTTTCTATCATTTTGTTATAAATATCAAGTAGCACAGCGATTGACTTATATGCGTCTTCAACTCTTATCAAAGTTGCTTTTACTTCTTTTTGTGGTAAAAAGTCATTGTTAATCAAAATAACAGATGCAGCGGTTTCATAAATATAATGAGTGTACTTGGGATTAGCCAAAAATGATAAAGACCCCGGTTTCCCTTCTTCAATTTTTGAAAAGCAATTTACAACAGTATTTTCGTCACCTTCAACTTTTCCATTTAGTATAGAGGCTATCTGTCCGGCAGTAAATTTCATTTTGAAATACTTAAATTTATAATATCTTTCGGAGCACAAACATAATATTTTTTTACAATTTTTCCCAACACAGAGATATTTAACATATCCGATGCTTCCGAGATGTCTATCAATTTGTTTGGATATAGTATATTAATACGTTCGTCAGCATAGGTATATGCATTATTTGAAACTTCTCCGGTGAAGACGAAATAAGAAATTTCCTCATCGGTAAGAGAGTATTCCTTTTTGGCAATTTCTTTCATTGAACCTATAAAACTATCTTCGGGTTTTTCTTTACTTATTAGTATTTTAGGAAATTTTCGGTTTAAAATACTATTTGAAAGATGCGAAAGAATTTTGTCATCAGAATACATACTTTGTTTTAACAGACAGAAAACATCATAATCATCAATCATTGCAAAGTTTGCAATAATATCCTTTTTATTATGAAGCTTATTTTTGTCAATTAGGAGGTCTATATATTGATTATTAGTTCTAATATTACTGTTTTCTAAAAGATATTTTAACCGCATTATGAAGGCAGACAAAAGCAGTTCTGCGATTAAAGAGGTTTTGTGTAAATAAACCTGCCAATACATAAGTCGACGAGCGATTAAAAACTTTTCTATACTGTAAATTCCTTTTGATTCGACAACAAGATTATCATCAACCACTTGAAGCATTTTAATAATTCGTTCCGAACCAACAACCCCTTCTGATACACCTGTAAAAAAACTGTCTCTTTTCAGATAATCAAGTCTGTCCATATCAAGTTGACCTGAAATTAGTTGATGGAGAAATTTTTTATGATATTGATTTTGAAAAATTTTTATAGCTAAATCTAATTTGTTTTTAAATTCAGCATTAAGTTCCTGCATAAATAACAAGCTAAGATCTTCGTGATGCAGATTAGGAGTAAAACAATTTTCGAGAGCATGGGAAAAAGGACCATGTCCGATATCGTGTAACAAAATTGCTATTTTAGCAGCTTCAGCTTCTTCTTCGGTAATTTCGTGATTTTTGCTACGGATAACATCAATTGCCATTCCTATAAGGTGCATAGAACCAATAGCATGTTGAAAACGAGTATGTACAGCTCCCGGATAAACTAGATATGATAATCCAAGTTGTTTGATTCTCCTTAAACGCTGAAAATAAGGATGTTCGATAAGCTCGTAGATTATTCCACCCGGGATGTTGATAAATCCATGTACAGGATCATTGATTATTTTTTTCTTGTTAGTCAACTTTTTAAATGTAATTATGCAAAATTATAATAAAGAAACCGATTTACAATGTTTGGAGTGTTCTTAAATTGAAATATTAAATTTCTTTAATTCTATGTTTGTCATCATCATCGTAAAAAACATTGAGATAAGATTTGTATCTAGATAATGAAATGACGCCTTTCTCCAGAGCTTTTTTTACCGCACACTGCGGTTCATTTATATGTGTACAGTTGTAATATTTGCAATTTGGGGATAATTTGAATATCTCCGGAAAATAGTGATACATTTCTTCTTTTTTCAAATTCACCAGCCCAAAACCCATAATTCCCGGAGTGTCAACAATATAACCGCCAAATGGTAGTTTTAACATCCTAGCAAAAGTTGTTGTATGTTTTCCGGCTAAATGGTATTCAGAAATGAAGTCTGTTTTTAGGCGATATTCTGGAGCAATTACATTTATTAAAGAAGTTTTTCCGGTACCGCTATGTCCGACAATTAAACTGATTTTGTCTTTAAGAATTTCAGCAACATTATCAATGTTTACTTTATTCTCAACAGATATTTCAATAGTTTTATAACCTATTTTGGTATATATAGATGAAAGATATTTGGAATGCTTTAACTCCTCACTGCTATATATATCGATTTTATTAATAAGGATTATGCAAGGAATGCTGTATGATTCTGCTGCGATTAATAATCTGTCCAGAAATATTGTTGTTGTTTCAGGTTTTTGTAATGTAAACATTATTACTAGCTGGTCAATATTAGAAGCTATTATATGTGTTTCTTTTGACAGATTTGTTGATTTTCTTATTATACAATTTTTTCTACTGTGAATTTTGTTTATCAGTCCCAAAAGATTTTCTGTTTCTTCAAATTCAACAATATCACCTACCGATAATGGGTTGGTACTTCTATAACCTTTAAGTCTTAGTTTACCCTTAATAACGCAGGTATATATTAAATTATCACATTCAACTGAATGAACGGCTCCTGTGGTTTGTATAATTCTGCCCGTTTTCATATTACCGACACAAAGATATATCAATCATTCAAAATTTAACTATTAGGGATTAAAATCTCACATATATTATTTTTATTAACAAACGCATTATTTGACATAAAAACTTTTTCACCGATTGCTGAATTATAAATATGGTATTATCTTTGACAAAAAATAGAAAAAAAATATGAAAAAATCAATCTTTGTTATAGTCGGGATATTATTAATAGGTATTGTCGGATTTTCTCAAACAGAAAAAGAATATAAGGTAGGCTGCATTGCTTTTTATAATATTGAAAATTTATTTGACACTATTCCCGGAACAAATGATGTCGAATTTACACCTAATAGTGAAAAACAGTGGAATTCGGAACGATATTTCCAAAAAATGGAAACCATGGCCTCTGTTATAGTAGAAATAGGAGCAGACTTTACGGGTACAGCGCCGGCAATAATAGGACTTAGTGAGATAGAAAATATTACTGTATTAGAAGATTTAGTTAAGGCCGAACCAATTAAAAAATACAATTATCAGATAGTTCATTTTGATGGTTCTGATTACAGGGGAGTTGATTGTGCGTTGTTATACAGGCCAGAGTTTTTTACTGTTACAAATACTGCTATGCACCTTGTCAGAACTCCTGATGATCCTGACTTTAGAACAAGAGACCAGCTTCTTGTCAGTGGCTTGTATGATGGCGAAGAAATGCATTTTATTGTATTACATTGGCCATCACGCAGGGGGGGAGAGCAGAGAAGTGAACCAAAACGTGCGGCAGCAGCAGATGTTACAAGACATATCTTTGATTCAATATTAATTATCAATCCCAATGCAAAAATAATTTGTATGGGGGACTTGAATGATGATCCTATAGATAAAAGTGTTAAAACGCATTTGAATGCAACAGGGACTAAAGAGGAAGCGATATTTCCTAAATTGTATAATCCAATGGAAGAGCTTTATAAAAAAGGAATAGGTTCTTTAGCATATAATGACAAATGGAATTTATTTGATCAGATAATTATGACTCCGGAATTTCTTAAATCTGACAAATCATCATACAGATTTCATAAGGCTTTTATTTATAATAAGGCATATTTAATGCAGAAAGAAGGAAAGTTTAAAGGTTATCCTTTTAGAACTTATGTTGGGAATACTTATATGGGCGGATATTCAGATCATTTTCCTGCATATATTTTTATAATCAAGGAAAAATGAAATAATAATTGACATTATTTGTTTTGTTGTTCTACATCTAATATTTCAAACATAGAATTTTTACTTAAAAACTCGGGAACAATTTCCTTCATTTTTTTTACTATTGCAAATTTATCGCTATTATTACTTGTTTCAATGAGTTCGAAAATTTCATTTTTTACCAGTTTCGGTTCATATTGACGAACTTGAGCAATCATTATTTGCGGGTGATATGTAGGTAAAGTATTTTCTTTATTTGCCAAAAGCTCTTCATAAAGTTTTTCGCCAGGACGTAAACCTGTTACTTTTATTTGGATGTCAATACCCGGTTTTAGTCCTGATAAAGATATCATCTTGCGAGCCAGGTTAATTATTTTAACAGATGGACCCATATCAAAAATAAAAATTTCACCACCATGCCCCATATTTCCTGCTTCCAGTACAAGTTGACAAGCCTCGGGAATTGTCATAAAATATCTTGTTACGTCTGGGTGTGTAACAGTAACAGGGCCACCTGATTCTATTTGTTTCTTAAATCGAGGGATTACAGAACCATTAGATCCCAACACGTTTCCAAATCTAGTGGTAATAAATTTTGTTTCATTAGAATTAAATAATGACTGAATGTAAATCTCGGCAATTCTTTTACTTGCACCCATAACGTTAGTTGGATTAACTGCTTTGTCGGTGCTTACCATTACAAATTTTTTAATTTTGTATTTGTTTGCTGCATCTGCTATGGTTTTAGTACCAAGTACATTTACACTTATGGCTTCTGAAGGATTGTTTTCCATCATTGGCACATGCTTATAGGCAGCAGCATGGTAAACGTATTCAGGCTTATATTCTTTAAAAACCCATTCGATGAGTTTTTCGTTTCGTATATCTCCTATGACAATTTCGAAATTTGTAAAATTGAGTTTCTCTTTTAGTTCAAGTTCGATATCATATAAGGGAGATTCCGCAATGTCAAACAGAATTATTCTTTCGGGCATAAACAATGTCAATTGTCTTACAATTTCGCTTCCTATCGAGCCTGCAGCCCCTGTAACTAAAATCGTTTTATTTAAAACATCTTTACGAATGCCGTCTTTATTCATTTTAATTTCTGCCCGCTCAAGAAGGTCTTCAATTTTAACATTTTTAAGCTGATTAATGTTGAACTCACCATTAATCCAAGCGGACATATCAGGAATGGTCTTTACCTCAACTTCATTGTTCAGACAGGTTTCTATTACATATTTTTTTCGTGTTACAGAAACACCTTTTTCAGAGATTATAACAACTGATATTTTTTTACTTTCAATTATCTTTTTCAGGTTTTTCAGGTGATAAACTTTTACGCCGTCAATTTTACTTCCTGTAACCTTACTGTGATGATCAATAAAGCCAACTACTCTGTATTTTGTTTTACTGTTTTGATCAAAAGCTTTTTTTGTAATTAATGCGGGCTCACCGGACCCATAAATCAGTACATTATCGCTCTCTTTTCGAGGGTTGTTAAATTCGGTAAAAATATTTTTTAAGAGTAGGCGTGAAAAAGATAATACGAAAGTTGTGATAAAAAACTCTATTATTAAAACAGATATTGGAACAAGATATCTGTCTATAAAACTAAGACTTAAAAAATTCAAAAGTAATAATACAATACTTCCTAAAAACAACACGCTTAATATTCTAATAATGTCTTTTGTTCCAGTATGTCTTACCATTCCAGCATAAGTCTTTCCTACGAAAAAAGACAAAGCGCGAATACTAAGAACTGTAATTATACTTGTGGGAATAAAGTCTGCTTCAATAACCGGGATGGAAAAATTGAATCTTAAATAAAAAGATAAAACTAAAGATAGGAAACTTATACAAACGTCAATCAAAAAAACCACCCATCTGGGAGTTATTCTTCTTAATATATTTATATTAATATTCACTTCACAAAAATATAAAATACTTGGTACATTTTTATAATTACTATTTTCTTTTTAATTATTTACTTCATTAGACTGTGATTAAGAACACTGAAGATGAGAAGTGTAAAGTTTAAATTATTAATAAACAATATCTCAAAAAGGGATTGATAATAGAGTATTCTGGAGTAAATTTACATCGTTGTTATTTATTTAAATTAGTCTCATCAATGTAAATTTTTAATAATATGTATAAAATTTACACATTAAATTATTTTTAAATGAAATATTTTTATACATTTGCCAAATTGAAAAAGTATAATGTAGTCCAATTAAATCAAATGTTTAATTTAAATTTATAAAATTATGAAAAAAGTAAAAATTTTATCACTATTATTTGTGGCTTTTGCTGCATTAACTATCTTTAACAGTTGTAATAAAGAGTATGCTCTGCCAACTATTACATGGTCAGGACCGGTATCTGTTATTGTTGATTTTGAATCAGAAGAAAACTATGATGTTAATCTTGCAATCACTTTTGGAGCAGAAGCAGGATTGAATGAGATTCATATTTACAAGTACATACATTCAGGTTTGGATGATGTAACTACTGTTGAAATGACAGCCCCCACAGGTTATGCAGATTTAACAACTTTTGATTACACATTTACTGATGATAATGACGCAAGTGATTTTACAGGTGGTGTAACTAAAATTGTTTACGAATTTGTTGTAAAAGATGCAGAACTTCAGGAAACAACTAAGGAATATACAATTTTTGTAGTTGAAGCTTACTCAGTAACTTTTGTAGTTAAAGACGAAGCCGATAATGTAATTACTGATGCTATTGTAACTTTTAATGGAGTAGCTAATGCTGCTGGTGATTATGTTGTTGATTATGTTGAAGAAGGAACTTATGAATACTCTGTTGCAAAAGCTGGTTATCAGACTGTTACAGTTACTGATTTTGTAATGCCGGCAAACAATACTACAGTTGATGTTGTTTTACTTCAAAATATAGCAGCAGAATGGTCAGCTGAAATTCCACTAGCTCTTTATGGCCAAACATCATGGGCTTCTTATAACAGCACACCTGTTACTAATTACTTTTCAAACGTAATTGGAGTTGCTTTCAACTTTACAGATGCAACAACAGTTAGAATTCAAGATACTAATTATACAGGAGGTACACTAGGTTGCGATGGTTGGGTTATTGTAACAGACATTGCTAACTTAACAACACAAGCTTCTTTGGCTACTGCTTATAATGATGGAACACCGATTCATCAATACGATCTTCCTTATGATCAGCACAAAGCTTATGCTCCTGTGTATTTCATAAGCAAGATGGGAACAACCTATAAACTAGTTTATTATGTAGCTGGACATCGTGATGGTACAACCGGTAATGTTGTTGTATTCAAATATAAAAGCTAATAGATTTTAGATAAAAATTGAACCGCTCTTCGGAGCGGTTTTTTTTTTGCTTGCCAGCAGAACTTAGATATATAAAAAAATATCTTTTGAAATATTAATTATTATCAACAGTACACGAATCAAAAACTTGTTTTGATTCGTGTGATTGGTTAGGTTGAGATTTTTTGGATTAATAAAATCGCTAAAGCAATTTTATTAGTTTTAAAGTAAATGATTAAATCAAAATGCTCACTAAGTTCGCAATTTTGAGGGATTAACAAAACCGCTTCGCAATTTTGTTGATCCCTGAGGGGGGTATTCAAAAGCAAATGCTCACTGCGTTCGCATTTTTTTTATTTTCTCACTGCGTTTACAAAAACAAGTTTTTGACACTTGTGAGAATTGTTAAATACTATTAAGTAAGCGATTAATAAAATCGCTAAAGCAATTTTATTAGTTTTAAAGTAAATGATTAAATCAAAATGCTCACCAAATTCGCATTTTTTGAGGGATTAACAAAACCGCTTCGCAATTTTGTTGATCCCTGAGGGGGGTATTCAAAAGCAAATGCTCACTGCGTTCGCATTTTTTTATTTTCTCACTGCGTTTACAAAAACAAGTTTTTGACACTTGTGAGAAAATAAAAAGCTTCACTTGCGTGAAGCTTTGCTTTTGGGTGAAAGATGGGATTCGAACCCACGGCCCTCGGAACCACAATCCGATGCTCTAACCAACTGAGCTACAATCACCATTTTGAGGCTGCAAATATACAACCTGTATTTATATTTGCAAAAGTTTTTTTTAAATTTCGTAAATATTGAAATCGTAGGATTCAATAATTGGATTAATAAGAATCTTTTTGCAAAGCTCATCAATTTTAGAAATCGCCGTTTCTTTACTGTCGGCTTGTATTTCAACATCAATATGCTTTCCAATGCGAACGTTAGTAATGCTTTCAAATCCGGTTTTTTGTGCAGAATTCATAACTGCTTTTCCTTGTGGATCCAATAATGCCTTTAATGGCATTACGTTAATTTGTGCTAGAAATTTCATTGTTATATGTTTTATTTTACTATAATTTTGTTTTATTTTTAGATAAAAATTGTCTTAAAATTGATAAGGCAAGATATAAAATAATGCTGAACGCCAAACCCGAAATTCCGAATATTATTAAAAATATTATTGTTGATATCAGCAATATGACTTGCCAAAAATAATTTTTTAAGTCAAAACCATGAATTTTTAGTGAAAACAATTTAATTCTCGAAATCATCAACAGAGGCAGAATTGTAATTGTAGAACTAATAAAAACAGGATTATGAAAAGCTTCGGTTAAATTAACTAATCCAAAAACAAAAGGACAACAGATTGAGATTATAAAAATTGCTGAAGCAGGGGTTGGTAAACCACGAAATTCTGTTTTTTGTTCCGTGTCAATATTGAATTTAGCAAGTCGAAGAGCAGAAAAAACTACAATAATAAGGCTTGCAAAAGCAAAATGTTTTGGTAGTATGTGGTTTGAAATAATATGATTGTAAATTAAGGCAGTAGGAGCAAAACCAAAACTTATTAAATCGGCGAGCGAATCAATTTGTTTACCGAATTCCGACACAGCATTAAGTAATCTGGCAGCAAACCCATCGAAAAAGTCACAAATTGCAGCAAATATAATAAGATAAATAGCTGTGTCTATATCTCCCTGAAAAGCAAAAATTGTTGCAGCGGCCCCCGAAGTAAGATTTAGTGAACTAATTACCGATGGAAGACTTTTAATAATTTTCATGCTAATTAAACTTTTTTTCTAATTTTGACAATAATTATCAATATAAACTGTTATTTTGTTAATTGAAAATTGACAATATGAAATTGAAGACAAAAATACTAATTATTATATTAATAATTTCAAATTATTTGTCTGCTCAGATTGCTCCAAAATACAGTAATGAATTTTTGGCAATTGGTGTAGGAAGCAGGGCGCTTGGAATGGGAAATTCTGTTGTTGCTTCTGTTAATGATATTAATTCTGTGTATTGGAATCAGGCAGGTTTGTGCAAACTTGACAAACAACTGGAAATCGGAGCAATGCATTCAGAATATTTTGCAGGAATTGCTAAATATGATTTTATTGGAGCCTCATACAAAATTGACAATAAATCGGCTGCAGCAATTTCGATGATTCGTTTTGGTGTAGATGACATCCCGAACACTCTGGATTTAATTGACAGTGATGGTAATATCAGATATGACAGAATCTCATCATTTTCCGTTGCTGACTATGCCTTTTTATTTACCTACTCAAGAGTGTTACCTGTTGATGGATTAAGTGTTGGGGGGAATTTTAAGCTAATTAGACGTAATGCTGGAGATTTTGCAAATGCCTGGGGATTTGGGTTAGATGTCTCGACTATGTATCAAGTGAATAACTGGAAATTTGGAGCAAGCATTCGTGATGTTACTTCAACTTTTAATGCCTGGAAGTTTAATCAGGATTTATTAAGAGATGTTTTTGAAGCAACCGGAAATGAGGTGCCTGAGAATGGCCTTGAAATAACATTACCACGTTTGTTGTTGGGATCGGGATACATGTACAATATTAACGATAACTTTTCTTTATATTCGGAATTGGGGATGCAAATTACTACTGATGGAAAAAGAAATACACTTATTAAAACAAATATTTTTAGTATAGACCCTTCTTTTGGATTAGAATTTGGTTTTAAAAACATTGTCTTTGCACGTGCCGGAGTAAATAATTTTCAGCAAATACCCGAATTCGATAACACAACTTCATTTTCATGGCAACCAAATATTGGAGTCGGCATAAATATTTACGGTTTAAGACTTGATTATGCTTTAACAGACATTGGAAATCAAAGCATTGCCTTATACTCTCATATTTTTTCTTTGAGTTATCGATTTAATGGAGGAGGACTGCTAAAAAAAGACAGCCAGTCAAGAATGCCTGAAATGCAATAAATATTTTGAGGAAATATAGTTTTTATACGGAGAACGACTTCATAAATTTCTATATGTTATTTATGACAAGTTAGAGAAATAAACAGTCAATTAACATATTTACAAAACGAATGTATTAAGAGATTGTTTTTTTTTGTAATTTTATCACCATGAAAAAAGGTAAACTATATATATTTATATTGCTGTTATTAATTATAATTTCAGGTAAATATAGTATTGCCCAATCATATGCAAACGAGTGGATAAATTATAATCAACAATATTTTAAAATTCATATAAGTGAGGATGGTGTTTACAGAATACCCTATGCAACACTTTTATCCTCAGGGATTCCTGTGGGATCATTGGATCCAAGAAACATTCAGATTTTTCATAATGGAGAGGAACAATATATCTATATTCATGGCGAAAATTCCAGCGGAATTTGGGATCCGGGAAGCTATATAGAATTTTATGGCAAAAGAAATAGGGGAGATCTTGATCTTGATTTTTACGATAACCCGGCAAATCAGGTAAATCCTGATTATAGTTTTTATAATGACACTTCTGTTTATTTTCTTACTTGGAATTTTTCAACATCTAACAGGAGAATGACCAACCATAATAATACAGAATACTCCCAATATATTCCTTATGCACAGGGTTATTGTTACAAAAACATCAGAGTAAACTATACAGGGGCATATTATGAAGGCTCTATTAGGTCATTATTTACCGAAGGAGAAGGTTGGTTCGACGCTCAAGTTATTGTAGTGGATGCACCTTGTTCAAAAACGATAAATGTGCCTAATTATTTCTCGGGAACAGCAAATACATATTTTGAAATAACTGTAGCAGGAGTCCCTGCTAATCAGGTGATGTCTTCTGTACCCCATCATTTAAAGGTCGAGTTTCTTGGACAGGTTAGAATTGACAGGACATATTCCGGGTACCAGTTTGTTAAAGAAAATATTACCTTACCATCTTCATCGTTAACTAATCCTGTTCAATTTACTTTTACGGCAAATGATGCTATCCAACCTGAAGTTCCTGACAGAAATGCAGTGTCATATATTAATATTAAATATCCGCATACATGGGATTTCGAAAATCTTAATTATTTTGATTTTTATTTACCGATTAATTATTCTTCCGAAAAGGACTATATCGAAATTACAAACTTTAATATTTCAACCCCTGCTATCATATACGATTTAACTAATAACGAGAGAATAAGTGTTGAAAATTCCGGTGGAGTCTTAAAAGCTCTTGTTAACAATACCGGTACTGAGAGATTTCTTGCAATAGCAAATCAAGCTGGATTAAAATCCGTTGATAGAATAACAAAAGTTAGTTCTAATAATAAATTTACTGATTATATTGGATTATATCCATCGGCTGATTTTATCATTATTACACATAAAAATCTGTGGACAGGAGCTCAACAATATGCCAGTTATAGAAGTACAACAGGTCTTAATGTGGCACTGCTTGATGTTGACCAACTTTATGATCAGTTTGCATGGGGTGTGCGAAAACATCCGTCTGCAATTCGCAGATATAATGATAAGATTTATGAGCTCTCGAATAAACAAAAGATAATGTTTCTAATTGGGAAATCTATTCATTATATTGATGTTAGAAATAGCCCTACAATAATGGCGGAATGTTTAGTTCCTTCAGCGGGATATCCGTCAAGCGACAACCTTTTGACTGCAGGGCTTGCCGACACAAGGTTTGAACCTCTTGTTGGAACAGGAAGGCTTAGCGTTTCAACAAATCAAGGAATATTGAATTACCTTGATAAAGTTATAGAATATGAATCAAACCCTCCCGAAGAGTGGATGAAATCTGTAATACATTTTGGAGGTGGAATATCTGCTTCTGAACAAACAACATTTGCGAGTTATTTGAATAGTTATAAATTAATTATAGAAGACACTTTATTTGGGGGGCGAGTAAGTACATTTTTAAAGACTTCCTCGGAACCAATTCAAATAACGCAGTCAGATTCAATTCAATATTTAATTAATAACGGGGTTAGTCTGATGACTTTTTTCGGACATGGCTCTTCTTCAGGTTTTGATCAAAACATTGATTATCCCGAGAATTATTATAATACTGGAAAATATCCATTTATTCTTGCAAATTCTTGCTACTCAGGGGATATTCATCTAAGGGGACATTCAAGCATTAGTGAGAGTTGG